>Ga0247725_1000139_pt1 | contig 84203 bp, 82 predicted proteins | sample OKSTACKMCFT3sol_FD_183021 | JGI IMG/M metagenome (GOLD analysis project Ga0247725, IMG submission 183021) | Subsurface sediment microbial communities from gas well in Oklahoma, United States - OK STACK MC-FT3-sol | ecosystem: Environmental > Terrestrial > Deep subsurface > Rock core/Sediment...
AGCAGCCGTACATCAGCCAGTCGATCACCGAGTTCTGGCGGCGCTGGCACATCAGCCTGTCGACCTGGCTGCGCGACTACCTGTACATCACCCTGGGCGGCAACCGCAAAGGCACCTTCAACACCTACCGCAACCTGTTCCTGACCATGCTGCTGGGCGGGCTGTGGCACGGCGCCAACTTCACCTACATCATCTGGGGCGCCTGGCACGGCCTGTGGCTGGCCATCGAGCGCGCGCTGGGGCTGGACACCAACCCGCAGCGGTTCAACCCGGTGAAATGGGCCTTCACCTTCCTGCTGGTGGTGGTCGGCTGGGTAATCTTCCGCGCCGAGAACCTGCACGTGGCCGCCCGCATGTACGGCGCCATGTTCAGCTTCGGCGACTGGCAGCTGTCGGAAATCAACAGCGCCCAGCTAACAGGCCTGCAGGTCGCGACGCTGGTCGTCGCCTACCTCACCCTGGCGTTCTTCGGCCTGCGCGACTTCTACCGCAATGCCGCGCCGAAACAAGCTCCGCGCACCCCGGTGCAGGTCAATGCCGATGGTTCCCTGGGCCTGGACTGGACCCGGGTCATGACCCGCGCCCTGGTCCTGCTGCTGTTCGCCGCCTCGGTACTCAAGCTCTCGGCGCAGAGCTACTCCCCGTTCCTGTACTTCCAGTTCTGAGGCCTGAATCATGAACCGGACACTTCGCATCACCTATTCATTGACGTTCATGGGCCTGCTCGTCGGGCTGGGCGCATGGTCGGTCGGCGGGCTGGAAAGCTTCAACCGCACCGGGCAGATGACCCTGCTCGACGGCAAGCTGGCCAAGGCCGCCGAAACCCACTACGACGAGCAGTTCCCGATCAAGCGCGTCGGCACCAACCTGTGGGCCGCGCTGGACTTCAAGCTGTTCAACGAAGGCCGCCCTGGCGTGGTGTTGGGCCGCGACCAGTGGCTGTTCACCGACGAGGAATTCAACCCCACCGTCGGCGCGCAGCAACAAATGCAGGACAACCTGGCGCTGGTGCGCGGGGTGCGTGACACACTGCAACGCCAGGGCGTGCAACTGGTGCTGGCGATCGTCCCGGCCAAGGCCCGCCTATATTCCGAATACATCGGCAAAGAGACACCGGCCAGCCTGCACGACGACCTGTTCAACCAGTTCCACGCCCAGGCGCGCCAGGCCAATGTGTTCGCCCCTGACCTGCTGGCGCCGCTGGAGCAGGCCAAGGCCCGCGGCCAGGTGTTCCTGCGTACCGACACCCATTGGACGCCGATGGGCGCCGAAGTGGTCGCGCAATCGCTGGCCGAAGCCGTCGACCGCCAGCACCTGCTCACCGGCGAGCCACAGGCGTACATCACCGAGGCCGGCGCCAGCGCGCCGTACAAGGGCGACCTGACCAACTTCCTGCCGCTGGATCCGCTGTTCAGCAACCTGCTGCCCAGCCCCGACACCCTGCAACAACGCAAGACCCATCCGGTGCAGGCCGAGGGCGCCGAGGGTGGCGACGCGCTGTTCGACGACAGCCGCATCCCGGTGGCGCTGGTAGGCACCAGCTACAGCGCCAACCCGCACTGGAACTTCCTCGGCGCCCTGCAGCAGGCCCTGCGCAGCGACGTCGCCAACTACGCCGAAGACGGCCACGGGCCGTTGCTGCCGATGCTCAAGTACCTGCAAAGCGACGCTTTCAAAAATGCCCCGCCACAGGTCGTGGTGTGGGAATTCCCTGAACGGTATCTGCCAATGAAGAACGACCTCAGCGCCTTCGATCCGCAGTGGATCGCACAGCTGAAGAACTCCCGCAAATCCGAAGAAAACCTGGCCCTGTCGTCCAACCGGACGGACCACTGAAGATAGAGAGGAACACGCACATGACCACCAAGACTTCCATTGCCAAAGCCCTCACCCTCGCCGCCGGCCTGTCCCTGGCCTCGATGCAGGCCTTCGCTGGCGCCGATGCCGCCCTCTATGGCCCGAGCGCGCCGAAGGGCTCGACCTTCGTGCGCCTGTACAACGCCGCCAGCAGCCCCACCGCCGCCAGCGTCGGCAACACCCAGATCAAGCAGGTCGGCGCCCAGGCCAGCAGCGACTTCAGCTTCCTGCCCGGCGGCGACTACACCGCCCAGGTCGGCGGCAAGAGCGTGCCGGTCAAGCTGGCCGCCGACAAGTACTACACCCTGGTCAACAACAATGGCGGCAACCCGCAGCTGATCGAGGAGCCACCATTCAAGAACAAGCAGAAGGCCCTGGTGCGGGTGCAGAACCTCAGCGACCAGTCGCTGAGCCTGAAGACCGCCGACGGCAAGACCGAGGTAGTCCAGCCAGTGGCGGCCAAGGGCCGTGGCGAACGTGAAATCAACCCGGTCAAGGTCAACCTTGCCCTGTATGCAGGCGACAAGAAAGTCGGCGACGTCAAGCCCGTCGCCCTGGAGCGCGGCGAAGCGGCCGTGCTGTATGTCACCGGTTCCGGCAACAGCCTGTCGCCGGTGTGGGTAACTCGCCCCGTGGCTAGCAACTGATCCCCCTGCCTCTAAACGACTATTGGAGAAACATGATGATCCCGGTAATTCTTTCTGGTGGTAGCGGTTCGCGTCTGTGGCCTCTGTCGCGCAAGCAGTTCCCCAAGCAGTTCCTGGCCCTGACCGGCGAACACACCCTGTTCCAGCAGACCATCGAACGCCTGGTGTTCGATGGCATGGACACCCCGATCGTGGTCTGCAACAAGGACCACAAGTTCATCGTCCAGGAGCAGCTGGGCGCGCTGAAGCTGGAAACCCAGGCCATCCTCATGGAGCCGTTCGGCCGCAACACCGCGCCGGCGGTGGCCATCACCGCGATGAAACTGGTCAACGAAGGCCGTGACGAGCTGATGCTGGTGCTCCCGGCCGACCACGTGATCGAGGACCAGAAGGCCCTGCAGCGCGCCCTGGCACTGGCCACCGTGGCCGCCGAGCGCGGCGAGATGGTGCTGTTCGGGGTGCCGGCGACCAAGCCCGAGACTGGCTACGGCTACATCCGTTCCAGCCAGGATTCGCTGCTGCCCGAGGGCGTGGCGCGGGTCGCCCAGTTCGTCGAGAAACCCGACGAGAAACGCGCCAACGAGTTCGTCCGCGCCGGCGGCTACTTCTGGAACAGCGGCATGTTCCTGTTCCGCGCCAGCCGTTTCCTGGAAGAGCTGAAAAAGCACGATCCGGACATCTACGACACCTGCCTGCTGGCCCTGGAGCGCAGCGACGAAGACGCCGATGTGCTGAGCATCGACGAAGCCACCTTCGCCTGCTGCCCGGACAACTCCATCGACTACGCAGTGATGGAGAAGACCCAGCGCGCCTGCGTGGTGCCGCTGTCGGCCGGCTGGAGCGACGTGGGCTGCTGGTCGTCGCTGTGGGACGTGCACGAGAAGGACGACAACGGCAACGTCACCAAGGGCGACGTGGTGGTGCAGGACAGCCACAACTGCATGATCCACGGCAATGGCAAGCTGGTGTCGGTGATTGGCCTTGAGAACATCGTGGTGGTCGAGACCAAGGACGCCATGATGATCGCCCACAAGGACAAGGTCCAAGGCGTCAAGCAGCTGGTCAACACCCTCGACGCCCAGGGCCGGACCGAGACCCAGAATCACCTCGAGGTCTACCGCCCGTGGGGCTCGTACGACTCGGTGGACATGGGCGGGCGCTTCCAGGTCAAGCACATCACCGTCAAGCCCGGCGCCAGCCTGTCGCTGCAGATGCACCACCACCGCGCCGAGCACTGGATCGTGGTGTCCGGCACCGCCGAGGTGACCTGCGACGAGAACGTATTCCTGCTGACCGAGAACCAGTCCACCTATATTCCCATCGCCTCGGTGCACCGCCTGCGCAACCCGGGCAAGATCCCGCTGGAGATCATCGAGGTGCAGTCCGGCAGCTACCTGGGCGAGGATGACATCGAGCGCTTCGAGGATGTGTATGGGCGAACTTCCACGCCGGTGGAGCGTGGGGTTTCGGTGAAGACCATCGCGCAGTAAGCCTGGGGCACCTTCGCGGGGCAAGCTCGCTTCCACGCAGTTTTCCGGCGTGGGAGCGGGCTTGCCCCGCGATTGCGTTTTGGAGGCCTGCCCAATTTGCGGCTAGGATGGTCGAACCCCCGCCACCAAGGCCTGCACTCCCATGATCATCGGCGCCCTGCTCATCCTCACCTGGCTGGTCCTGCTGCTGCGCTATCCCGCCAAGGCCTTGCCGATTTCCCTGGCCGCCGTGTGCGGCCTGGGCCTGGTGGCACTAGGCGTGGTCTGGCAGGACACTCGCGAGGCCTCGCAGCTGGCCCGCCTGGACATTCGCCTGAGCTATGCCCCCGACCAGTGCCCCGCCGACCGCGCCCTGCAAGTACGGATGAAGAACGGCAACAAGGTGCCGCTCACCGAGCTGCGCTGGCGCGTGGCCGCCTATGCCCCCGGCGATACCGTGAACCTTGCCGAGAATACCTATGCAGCACCCCGCTACCGTGGTCCCGGCGAGTTGCAGCCGGGCGTCGAGTGGAGCGACTGCCTGCCCTTGCCGCCGCTGCGCTCGGGGTATCGGCCGCAGACCCTGGAGTTTCGTGCCGAGCATCTGCAAGGTACATTCGCCAATTGATTCATTGCCTGTACCGGCCCTATCGCTGGCAAGCCAGCTCCCACAGGGGCTTCGGTGATCCCTGTGGGAGCTGGCTTGCCAGCGATAGGGCCGGGGCAGGTATTACGACCCTCCCAGACCTAAGGCCTACCCCATGCCCACCGTCCTCATCACCGGTTGTTCCAGCGGCATCGGCCGCGCCCTGGCCGACGCCTTCCGCGATGCCGGCCACGAAGTCTGGGCCACCGCCCGCAAGCCCGACGACGTCGACGCCCTGCTCGCCGCCGGCTTTGCCGCACGGCAACTGGATGTGAATGACGGCGAGGCACTGACCCGCCTTGCCGACGAGCTGGAAGACCGCCACGGCGGCCTCGATATCCTCATCAACAACGCCGGCTACGGCGCCATGGGCCCGCTGCTCGACGGCGGTGTCGAGGCCATGCGCCAACAGTTCGAAACCAACGTCTTCGCCCTGGTCGGCGTAACCCGCGCGCTGTTCCCGCTGCTGCGCCGCTCCCGTGGGCTGGTGGTGAACATCGGCAGCGTCTCGGGCGTGCTGGTCACCCCGTTCGCCGGCGCGTACTGCGCGTCGAAGGCCGCCGTGCACGGTCTCACCGATGCCTTGCGCCTGGAATTGGCGCCGTTCGGTATCCGGGTGATGGAAGTGCAGCCGGGGGCGATCGCCTCGCAGTTCGCCAGCAACGCCCAGCAACAGGCCGAGCAGGTATTGGCGAGCGATTCCCCATGGTGGCCGTTGCGCGAACAGGTACAGGCCCGAGCGCGGGCGTCGCAGGACCGGCCGACCTCGGCGGCGGTGTTTGCCCAACGCCTGCTGGCCGCCACGCGCAAGTCGCCAGTGCCGGCGCTGATACGTATTGGCAATGGCAGCACGGCGCTGCCGTTGATGGCCCGGGTGCTGCCACAGAGGTTGCTGGATTGGGTACTGCGCAAACGCTTCGGTCTGTTGCGACCGCTCTGACGACACGAGGCATCGTGGGAGCTGGCTTGCCCCGCGATGCCTTTCAAACCTGATCGAACGCCTGCCAGCCGCCGCCCAGCGCCTTGTATAGCCCGACCAACGCCTGCGACACCGCCGCCGAGCTGTCGATCCACTGCTCTTCGCTGGCCAGCAGCGCACCCTGCACCGTCAGCACGTTGAGAAAGTCCACCGCCCCTTCCACATACTGGCGCTGCGCGGTCTCCAGGGCGATGCGGTTCTGCCGCACCGCCTCGGCCAGGTGATCACGGCGCAGCTGGCTGGCGTTGTACAGGCGCAGCACGTCGTCGATCTCGTGCCAGGCACCGAGCACCACCTTGCGGTAGTTCAGCGCCGCCTCCTGCTGCTGCGCCTCGCGCAGCTCCAGGGTGCCCTTGAGCCGCCCGCCCTCGAAGATCGGCAGCGACAGTTGCGGGCCGAAGGCGAACCGGCGCGAATCCCAACCACCGAAATCGGACAGTTGCATGGCCTGGAAACCGACACTCCCGGACAAGCGGATGCTCGGGTAGAAGTCCGCCTTGGCCACGCCGATGCTGGCGGTGGCGGCATGCAGGCGGGCCTCGGCCTGGCGAATGTCCGGCCGGCGCTCGGCCAGCTCCGAAGGCACGCCGATGGCGAAACGCTGCTGCGGCGCGGGCAGCTCGCCGCCTTGCAGCAGCTCACGCTGCAGGCTGCGTGGCGGTTCGGCGGCGAGCAGGCCGAGGGCGTTGATCAGGTCGTCGCGACGGGCTTCCAAGGTCGGCAGGCGCGCCTCGATCAAGGCCACCTGGGCGCTGGCTTGGGCCACGTCGAGGCGGGTGGCTACCCCTTCCGCCTGGCGGCCTTCGGACAACTTCAGGCTGTGGCGGGCAACCTTGAGGTTGTCCTGGGTAATGTCCAGGGTGTGCTGCACGGCACGCAACTGGATGTAGTTGCCGGCGGTTTCCGCAAGCAAGGCCAGCAGCACGCCCCGGCGATCGTTCTCCGCCACCTCGACGCTCGCGTCGGCGGCCTCGACCTGGCGGCGTACACGCCCCCACAGGTCCAGTTCCCAGCCGGCCACCAGGTCGCCTTGCCAGAGGTTGTACGCCGACTTGCCAGACTTGCCGGACGGGTCGTTCAGCCCCTCGGCGCTGTTGCGCGCACGGCTGTACCCGGCGTTCACGTCCACCGCCGGCAGCTCGTCCGCCGCCACGCTGCTGCGCAGGGCGCGGCTTTGCAGCAGGCGGGCACTGGCCATGCGCAGGTCGAGGTTGCGCTCTGTGACCTTCTGGATCAGCACGCTCAGGCGCGGGTCGTGGAAGCTGTCCCACCAACGCAGTTCCAGCGGTTCGGCCACCGGCTGGCTGGACGCGGCAGCGCCTTGCAGCTCGGCCCAGTCCTTGGGCGCCTCGCTGTCCGGACGGTGGAAGTCCGGGCCGAGGGTGCAGCCGGCCAGCAGCATGGCCAGCAACAGAGGGCTCAGGCGTCTCATCGCGCAGTCACCTCTTTGCCGGCGAGCGTGTCGCCGTGGGTATCGATGGTCGCTTCCACCGACATGCCCACGCGCAGGCGCGCCAACAGCGGCTGGCCGTCATCGAAGACGATCTTTACCGGAATACGCTGCACCACCTTGGTGAAGTTGCCGGTGGCATTGTCCGGCTTCACGGCGGCGAAGGTCACCCCAGTGGCCGGGGCGATGCTCTCGACACGGCCGTGGAGTTGTTCGCCGGAGAAGGTATCGACACTGATACTGACCGGTTGCCCCGGTTGCACATGGGTCAGTTGGGTCTCCTGGAAGTTGCCGACGATATAGGCGCGCTCCAGCGGCACCACCGACAGCAGCCGCGCCCCCGGATTGACGTAGGCGCCGATGCGCAGGGCGCGCTCGCCGACCATGCCGTCGACCGGCGCGGTGATACGGGTGTAGGACAGGTCCAGGCGGGCTTTTTCCAGCCCGGCTTCGGCACGCTTGAGCTGGCCATCGGCGCTGGCCACCTGGGCGCTGAGGATGTCCACCTGCTTGCGCGTGGCCAGCAGCGCCGCCTGGCTGTTGGCCAACCGCGCACGGGCCTGGTCGACGCCGCTGCGCGCCTGCTGGGCATTCTGCACGGTGCCGGCGCCCTGCTCGGCCAGGCGGCTGTAGCGGGTCACCTCGTGGTCGGCGAAGGCCGCCTCGGCCTGGGCCGCCCTCACCGCCGCCTCGGCCTGGGCGATCAACGAGGCCTGGCGCTCGAGCGTGGCGCGGGCATCCAGGCTCTGCGCCCTGGCCACCAACAGTTGCGCCTGGGCGGCGTCGAGCGCGGCCTGGTAGTCGCGCGGATCGATGGTCGCCAGCAACTGGCCGGCACTCACCTGCTGGTTGTCCTCCACCAGCACCTCCTTGATGAAGCCCGCCACCTTGGGCGCCACCACTGTGTAGTCGGCAGTCACGTAGGCGTCGTTGGTGCGCTGGCGATGATCGCTGCCGAACATCCAGGGGCCGACCAGGGCGGCGAGCACGGCCACGGCGAGTGCCGAGCCGATGAAGAGCGTCTTGCGGTTGTTGGTCATCTTTCTATCTCGAATTCAGCCCCGGCTTCAGGCCACCGCACGCGGTGGGAAGATCCGGGTAGGCACGAAGGGGATCAGGCAGATCATGGCGACGGCGATACCCGCCATCACCAGGTACAGGTCGGCCGAGGTCAGCACCAGGGCCTGTTCATGGATGCGCTTGGCCAGGCCAGCGGCGTTGTCGTCGATCAGCGGCGCGTTGCCCAGGCTGTCGACCAAGTGGTTGGAATGAAAATGCCGGCGCAGGGTGCCAAGGGCGTCGAGCAGGCCGCCGGCGATCACCGCCGACAGCCCTTTGACCGTGTTGAACCAGGCGGAGGCGAACGGGCCTTCCTGCGGGGTCATGCCATTGGTGGAGAGCATCAGCAGGGGCAGCACCGCCATCGGCTGGCCGAACACCTGCAGCAGGTAGAAGGGATAGAAGTCGCCGCGAATCCACTGCGAGGTCAGCAGGCTGCTACCCACGCACGATGCCGCCAGCATCGCCAGGCCCGCCGCCAGCACCCAACGGCAGTCCACCGCGCGGATGTTGCACAGCGCTGCGGTGAGCGGCAGGGCGAGCAGCTGCGGCATGGCCACCAGCATCATCAGCGGGCTGGTCTGCGCCGGGCGGTAGCCCTGGATCTGCGCCAGGTACGCCGAAGGAATGCTGCCCACACCGGACAACACCACCAGTACACCGGCCAGGGTCACCAGGGCGAAGCTCAGGTTGCGCCGCGAGAGCATGCGCAACTGGAAGAACGGCAATGGCTCGGACCACTCGTTGTACATGAACAGCACCAGTAACAGCACACCGCCACCGAGCAGCCAGCAGATCAGCGGCGAATCAAACCATCCCCAGCGGTCGCCCAGCGACAGGCCGAGGACGATGCAACTGATCGCCGGCAAGCCAAGCAACACCCCACCCCAGTCCAGTTGCCTGAAGCGCTCCAGGCGCAGCGGATCCTGGGGCAGGCCCCAGCCGACGCAGGCGATTGCCAGCAGCGACGGCAGGATGATCTGCCAGAACGCCCACTGCCAGCCGACGTACTCGGTCCACAGGCCAGCCAGCGGCGTGCCGAGGTTCGGCCCGAAGGTGGCGGTCAGGGCATAGCAGGCCAAGCCATAGACCTTGATGCCCGGCGGCAGGAAGCGCAGCGCCACGCTCATCAGCATCGGCGGCAAGGCGCCCGAGGCGAAGCCCTGCAGCACACGCAGCAACATCAGGCTGTGCAGGTTGGGGGCGAAGGGTTGGATCAGGCCGAGCACGGCAAAGACGCCAACGGCGGTCATGGTGAAGCGGCGCAGCGAGAAGGTGGTGGCCAGCCACGGCGCGAAGGCCATGGCCGAGACCGAAGCGGCGCTGTAAACCGCCAGCAGCCAGGCGCCTTCGTCGGCACCGATGCCCATGGCGCCACGGATGTCGCTCAGGGAAATCTTGGTCACCGCCTCGTTGAGCCCGGCGCACAGCACCGCCAGCAACACGCCGAACAGCCCGACCACCACCCGCAGGCCGAACGCCGTCTGCGCGGGGGCGGCCGGCGCAGGGGCGGCGGCCAGCGCGGCGGAAGGCGCGGTCAGGGAACTCATGGATAGACATCTCCAGCAACATTTTAAGGGCTGGGTGAAGTCTAAGAAGGTCGAATACTGACGAAAACTGACTTGTTGGCAGCTTTATGTTGCGTCAGACGCAATCCAGATTGATTTGCCGGCTATGGAACGCAAAACATTGCCCATCAAGGATCGATGCTGCCGCAAGCCTTCAGCGTCTGCCGCAACCAGCGGTGCGCCGGGTCATTGTCGAAGCGCGGATGCCAGGCCTGCATCACGTTGACCTTTTCCAGCGGCACCGGGATCTCGAACGAACGCAACGGCAGCTTCAAGCGCTGCACACTGTTGAGGATGTTGGCCGGTATCGGCAGGATCAGGTCCGAATCCGGCAGCGAGAACATCGCCGAATGGAAGCTGGTGGTGATCAGCGCCACTCGCCGCTCCACCTTGCAGTTGGCCAGCGACACGTCGATCGGCCCGTTGGCCCGCCCCCGCCGGGACACGCTGATCTGCGGGTAGGCAGCAAAACGCTCGGGGGTGATCGGAGCATCGAAGATCGGGTGATCCTCACGGGCCAGGCCGACGAAATAGGTGTTGAACAGGCTCTGCACCTTGATCTCCGGCCCCAGTTCGATGGCCGAGCTGATGATCAGGTCGATCTGTCCGTTGCGCAGCACCGCATCGTCATCGCCACTGCCCTCGGGCACGAAACGCAGCACCGTGCGCGGCGCCTGGGCCAGCATCATGCGCAGCAACTGTGCGCCATACAGGGCAATGAACAGGTCGTTGGTGCGGATGTTGAAAGCGCGGTCGAGGTTGGCCAGGTCCACGGCATCGCGGCTGCGAAACACCAGGCCAGCCTGCTCCACCAAGCCATGCACCTGTTCGCGCAGGGCCAACGCTCGCGGTGTCGGCACCAGGCCACGGCCGGCACGCACCAGGATCGGATCGCCCATGGCCTCGCGGATTCGCCCGAGGGTCCGGCTCATCGCCGCCGGGCTCAGGTTCATGCGCTGGGCGGCACCGACCACGCTGCCTTCGTCGAGCAGCACATCGAGGGCGACGAGCAGGTTCATGTCCGGGAGTTGCATGGCCGTTTTCCGTGACAGCTGTGGGAAACGCGATGGTAACAGGTTGGCCGATTGCGTCTGACGCAATGGCGCCGTGCGTGGGGGACCATTTATCCGTAGAGGTCAATGAATCGACAATGGTGTGGCCTCACCGTTGGCAAGCCGCGGCGGCGAACCGCAGTGCCTGCAGGCAGCGCATCTCCCTGCGGGCACCGCGGTTCGCCGTTGCGACTTGCCGGCGATGAGCGCAGCACTGCCATCCATTCTCCAAAGGATTGCCCATGCCCCATCCGGTTCTGATCGCCATCGACGCCTCCCCGGCAGCCGCCAGCCTGCTCACCCTCGCCCAGCGCTACTGCCGCCCCGGCGAGCACACCCTGCATGTGCTGCTGGCCATCGACTCGACCTTCGCCGTGCACGACCACCGCACGGTCTACACCGAAGATGAGTTGGAGGAATACCCCGCCGCCTGCGACGAACAGCAACAGGCCGAGCACGCCGTGAACACCGCCGTGAGCATGCTGCGCGACGCCGGCTTCGACAGCCTGGGCTGCATGGTCGCCGGCCAGCCGGTGGAGGCGATCGTCGCCAAGGCCCGGGAGCTGGAGTGCGAACTGGTCATCATCGGCCACCGCCACCTGTCACGGCTAGGCAGGCTGCTCGATCCGTCGATCAGCGCCAAGGTGATCGATCGGATACAGATACCGGTTCTGGTAGGCGTGCCGACTGAAGTTGGCTGAAGCCCCGCGATAGACTTAGCCCCGCGATGACGTACTCGGATCAGCCCTCGCTCGGCTTGACCACCACGGTACAGGTGGTCCCCGCCGCCAGCAGGAAACCTTCCGGCACTTCATCGATATGGATCCGCACCGGCACCCGCTGCGCCAGGCGCACCCAGTTGAAGGTCGGGTTCACATCGGCGATCAGCTCGCGGCTCTGCGGGTTGTCGCGGTCGTAGATCCCCCGGGCGATGCTCTCCACATGCCCTTTGATGCGCTCGCCGCTCATCATCTGCAGTTCGGCCACATCGCCTACCTTGACGTGGGGCAGCTTGGTTTCCTCGAAGAAGCCGTATACCCAGAACGACTGCTCATCCACCACCGCCATCACTGCCTCGCCAGTGCGGGCGTAATCGCCCTTGTGGATGTTCAGGTTGGTCACATAGCCATCGACGGTGGCAACGATCTGCGTGCGCTTGAGGTCCAGTTCGGCGGCGGCCAGCTGGGCCTGGGCGTGCTGGTAGTCGGCCAGGGCGGAGCTGGCGATATTGCTGGCGTCATCGCGGTTCTCTTTCGAGATCACCAGGTTGTCCATGTCGGCGCGGCGCCTGGCGTTGACCTTGCGCATTTCCCAGGTGGCCTTGCGCGAGGCCACCAGCGCCTTGGCCTGCTCCACCGCCAACTGGTAGTGCTCGGGGTCGATGCGGATCAGCACGTCGCCCTTCTTCACCCGCTGGTTGTCCTTGACCGGTACGTCCACCACATAGCCTGGCACATCGGCGGCAACGTTGATGATATCGGCGCGCACCCGGCCGTCGCGGGTCCACGGCGTGGTCATGTAGTGCAGCCACAACTGGCGACCGATCACCACGGCAGCGGTCAGCACCAGGAGGGTGGCGATCAGGCTGAAGAACTTTTTCATTGCAGGATTCTCACCAGTAGAGCGACAGCGCCAGGGCGCCGAAAAGGCAAACGAATAGGCTCAGGCGCAGCAGCGCCGGGTGCCAGAAGAAGCGATAGCCATCATGGCTGGCGATGAACCGGTCCAGGCCCCAGGCCAGGCCCAGGGCGAACAGGAACATCAAGGTCATGGTGGGCATGTACACGCCATGGAAGGCGATCTCGCGGGGCATGGTTTCACGGAGCATCGTGCGATCCTTTCGCCGGAGCCAGCGGCGACTGTGGGTCGAGCAGGGAGGAACGGATGAAGTGCAGGTAGCTCTGCGCCCGACGCAACACCGAGGTGTCGAAGTGCCGGGCGAAAGGTTCGTCGGTGGCCTGCACGCGGCTGATGGCATGGTCCACCGCCACCAGGGCGCGTTCGTGGTTGCTGGCGCTGGGTTGCAGGAACAACCGCGCCAGGGCCCGGCCCATGACGCGGATGGCCTGGCGCCACGGCTGCGACTCGGCGTAGGCCGGGTGCACCGGGGCGCGGGCCTGCTCCTTGCGCAGCTCGATGATGGCGTGGCCGATCTCCAGCACCGTGAACATCCAGCCCATCAGCTGGCTCTGCACCTGCGGCTTGCCGGCGGCCAGGCCGTAGGCCTGGTGCAGCAGGTCGCGGGTACGGCTTTCGAAGGCCGAGCCCAGGCCGCGCAGGCGCCCGCCGATGGCGAACAGCACCTGCTCACGCAGCTCCTGCTCCAGGCGGCTCCACAGCCAGCGGCTGTTGGGCGGCAGGATGATCGCCCCGGCTGCGGCGCAGACGAACATGCCGATGACCATGCCGATGTAGTCGTTGATGAAGGTGTAGGGGTCGTAGATCGTCAGGTTGTTCGGCACCGAGCCGATGGCAAAGAACACCAGCAGGCCCAGGCCGTAACCGGCATAGGCCGGGCGCGAGGCGAGGAATGCGCCGAGCACGAACACCGGCGCCAGGACCATACACAGCAACGCGAAACCGTCGATCCAGGGGAACACGAAGAACGTCTCGAAGAAACCGACGAAGGCACCGATCGCCGTGCCGCAGGCCATCTGGAACGCCATGCGCTTGGGGTTCGGCGATGCCGCCGAAAGGCCCACGGTGACCGTGGCGATCAGGGTCATCATGCCGCCACTGGGCCAGTCGCTGAGCAGCCAGTAGCTGCCCAGCAGCAACAGCACCGCCGAGGCGCGTACCCCAGCGGCGAGCGATACCAGCCAGCTGGTCTGGGCCACATAAGGTTCGTCCCACTGTTCGCGTTCGTGCTTGTGCACGGCCAGCGAGGCGTGGGTCTCGGCGTAGCTGTACATCTCGTCGACGAAGCGGTACAGCAGCTCGAAGGCGGTATGAAAATCGAGCAGGTCAGACTCGCTGGGGTTGGTCTGCAGATACTCGGCGCGCAGACCACGCACCTGGGCCTGCAGGCCTTCCTTGTAGGTGCCCAGCTCCAGGGCCAGACGCAAGGCGTCGGCGTCGGTCAGCGCCCGGCCGACATAGGGCTGCAGCAGCTCGGCCAGGGTGGCCAGCCCGGGCTCGATGGCGCCGACGATCTGCAGCGGGCCACGGGCGCGCAGGCGCTCGAGCAACCGGTGCAGGGCGTTGAAACGCGTGGTGATGGCCATGAATTCGCTGTTCATCCGCACCAGCCGGCCGGAGCGGCGGCGCATGTGCGGGTCTTCGAAGGCGGTGACGTTACGCAGGCTCTCCAGGCCCACCGCCTCGGCAACGAAGCGCACGTTGCTGGTCTCGAAACGGTCGCGCTGGCTGTCGCCGCGCAGGGCCTCGACCACCACCCCGGCGAACACGCCAAAGCGCTGGTACAGGGCGTTGCGCATGGCGGCACTGGCCGACTGCGGCAGGATCGCGGCGCTGACGAAGGTCGAAACGAGAATCCCCAGGGCGATCTCCAGCACCCGCCACACCGCCGCCATGAACGCCTGGTCGGGGTGCTGCAGCACCGGCAGGCCGATCATCGCCGCGGTGTAACCGGCCAGCACGAAACCATAGGCGCGGAAGGTCCGGTAGCGCATGGCGCCCGCCGAGCACAGGCCGACCCACAGGGCCAGGCTGGGCAGGAACAGCTCGGTGTTCTGCGGGAAGATCGCGATCAGCGCGACCATCATCGCCGAGCCGGCCAGGGTGCCGAGCACCCGGTAGAAACTCTTGGCGAACACATGGCCGCTCTGCGGCTGCATGACGATGAACACGGTGATCATCGCCGTGCGCGGCTGCGGCAGCTCCAGGCGCATGGCCAGCCACAGGGTGATGAAGGCGGCGGCCAGGACTTTGAAGATATAGACCCAGGTGACGCCGTCGGTACGCGCCCAGGCAAAGAACCCCCGGCGCCACTCCAGGCTCTGCAGCCAGCGCAAGGGCAAGCTCGATGTGCTCATTCGGCGTGGTCCGGCGTGTCGAAGATGGCCAGGGTGGCTGGTGTTTTCGGTGCGGCCTGGCGCTGTTGATCGGGCACATCCTTGCCCGCCTCCAGGCCGCCGCCCAGGGCAGTGACCAGTTCGGCATGGGCCACCAGGCGCGCGGCCTGCACTTGCTGCTGCACCTGCTGCTGGCGGAACAGCAGGGTCTGGGCGTTCAGCACGTTGAGGTAATCGGTGAGCCCGCGCTGGAAGGCGACGGTGGCGATATCGTAGGTCTTCTGCGCGGCGGCCACGGATTCGGCGGCGAAGTGCGCCTGCTCCTTCATCGACTCGCGGCGGATCAGCTGGTCGGAGATGTTCTGCAACGCGCCGATCACCGTCTGGTTGTAGCGCGCCACGGCCACGTCATAGCCCGCCGAGGCCACGCCCAGTTGCGAGCGCAGGCGGCCACCATCGAAGATCGGCAGGCTGATGGCCGGCCCGACGTTGTAGTTGAACTTGCGCCCGGTGAGGAACTCCAGCGGGCCGCCCCCGGTGGCCATGAAGCCGAGGCCACCGACCAGGTCGACATTGGGGAAGAACCCGGCATGGGCCACGTCGATGCCACGGGCCTGGGCCGCCACCTGCCAGCGGCTGGCGACCACGTCGGGACGCTGGCCGACCAGTTCGGCGGGCAGGTTCGAGGGCAGTTTCAGCGGCGCAGCGAGGGTCAGGGTCGGGCGTTGCAGTTTCGCGCCCTCCCCCGGCCCCTTGCCGGCCAGGGCCGCCAGCTGGTTGCGAGTCAGGGCGATCTCTTCGTCGAGGCTATCGATCTGGCGGTGGGTTTCCGGCAGCGGCGCCTCGGCCTGGCTGACTTCGAAATGGGTACCGATGCCACCGTCGAGGCGACGCTTGGCCAGGGCGACGATCTGCTCCTGCTGCGCAAGCTCCGCCCGCACGATATCGCGCCGGGCGTAATGCAGACTGAGCTGGATGTAGGCGCGCACCACGTTGTTCTCCAGCTCCAGCTGGGCCTGGCGCGCCTCGGCGGCGCTCATGTGCGCCTGGTCCACGGCCTGCTCGCTGGCATTGCGCTCGCGGCCCCACAGGTCCAGGGCGTAGCTCAAGCCGATGGCGGCGTTGTTGTCCCAGGTGTTGGCGCCGGACAGCGCGCCGGGGCCGTAGAACTGATCCTCCGGCCAGTTGTGGCGCTTGAGGGTGGCGTTGCCGTTGGCCTGCAGCTTTTCCGCCGACTCGACCACGCCCGCCATGGCCTTGGCTTCGCGCACCCGCGCGGCGGCCATGGCCATGCTCGGGCTGCCGGCCAATGCCAGTGCGACCCAGTCGTTCAACTGCGCGTCGCCATAGGCGCGCCACCATTGCTGGGCCGGCCAGTGGGCGTCGCGCGCAGCCTCACGGATGGCGTCGTCGGTGGTCAGTTGGTTGGCTTGGAGGGTCTTGCTCTGCGGGGCGATACCCCAGGTTCCGATACAGCCGCTCAAGGTGAGACTAAGGGCACAGGCACTGAGCGCGCTAAGCGCTCTGATGTTGCGACGCGGCACAGCTGCGATTTCCCGAGGAAGAGGTGAAGGGGCCGGGCAATTCTAGGGGCGGGTTTCATTGGCGATAAGCGTATATTCCTGCGAATCTTTGTTACCAAAACAGCGATAATCCGGCTTTAGTCGGAAGCGAAACAGCGTTACTTCATGTCACAATTTTGTCCTCTAAACCGAGAGTGACCCATGGACACCCTGCAAAACATGCGTGCTTTCAGTTGCGTGGCCCAGCTCGGCAGCTTCACCGCTGCCGCGGCGCAACTGGATACGACCACCGCGAACGTGTCGCGGGCGGTCTCCAACCTGGAAGCCCATCTGCAAACCCGCCTGCTCAACCGCACCACCCGGCGCATCGCGCTGACCGAGGCCGGCAAGCGCTACCTGATGCGCTGCGAACAGATTCTTACCTACGTCGAAGAAGCCGAGGCCGAGGCCAGCGATGCCCATGCCCGCCCCGCCGGGCAGCTGAAGGTGCATTCGATGACCGGCGTCGGCCAGCACTTCGTGGTCGACGCCATCGCCCGCTACCGCGAATCGCACCCTGACGTGACCTTCGACCTGACCATGGCCAACCGCGTGCCCGACCTGCTCGACGAGGGCTATGACGTGTCGATCGTGCTGGCCAGCGAGCTGCCGGACTCGGGGTTCGTCTCCCAGCGCCTGGGCATCACCTACAGCATCGTCTGCGCCGCGCCCGACTATGTGGCGCGCCATGGCTTCGCGCACAAGCCCGCCGACCTGCTCAAGCATGCCTGCCTGCGCATGGTCAGCCCGGTGATCCCGCTGGAGAAATGGCTGTTCGACGGCCCCGAGGGGCAGGAGGTGGTCAACATCACCAGCTCGCCGTTCCAGGTGAACTCCGCCGATGCGATGAAGACCGCGATCCGCAGCGGCATGGGCGTGGGTGTGCTGCCGATCTACACCGCCATCGATGGCCTGCGCGACGGCAGCCTGGTGCGGATCCTGCCGCAGTACCGCCTGCAGGAGCTGAACCTGTATGCGATCTACCCGTCGCGCCAGTACCTGGATGCGAAGATCAAGACCTGGGTCGAGTACCTGCGCAACTCGCTGCCGGAGATTCTCGCCGCCCACGAGGCCGACCTGAAAACCCACGAGCTGCTGATCGCCAACTGAAAAAGCCGGTGCATTCGGGCGGGGGACAATGGTAGGTTGCTAAGCAACGACACCGCCCCTACCCGCCTTGCAGAGAAGCAGCCCGATGAAAAAGACCGTCCTGGCCTTCAGCCGCATCACCCCGGCCATGGCCGAGCGCCTGCAACACGACTTCAACGTGATCGTGCCCAACCCCAAGCTGGGCGACATCGCCGCCCAGTTCAACGAAGCGCTGCCCGAGGCCCACGGCCTGATCGGCGTCGGCCGCAAGCTGGGCCGGGCGCAGCTCGAAGGCGCGGGCAAGCTGGAGGTGGTGTCCAGCGTCTCGGTCGGCTACGACAACTACGACCTGGACTACTTCAACGAGCGCGGCATCGCCCTGACCAACACCCCCGACGTGCTCACCGAAAGCACCGCCGACCTGGGCTTCGCCCTGATCATGGGTTGCGCCCGGCGCACCGCCGAGCTGGACGCCTGGACCAAGGCCGGCCACTGGCAGGCCACCGTCGGCCCGGCGCAGTTCGGCTGCGATGTGCACGGCAAGAAACTGGGTATCGTCGGCCTGGGCAACATCGGTGCGGCTATCGCCCGGCGTGGCCGTTTCGGTTTCAACATGCAGGTTCTGTACACCGGCAACAGCCGCAAGGCCGCGCTTGAGCAAGAGCTGGGCGCGCAGTTCCGTAGCCTGGATGAGCTGCTGGCAGAAGCCGATTTCGTCTGCCTGGTGGTGCCGCTGTCGGACGCCACCCGCAAGCTGATCGGCGCCCGCGAGCTGAAGCTGATGAAGCCCAGCGCGTTCCTGGTCAACATCGCCCGTGGCCCGGTGGTGGACGAAGTGGCACTGGTCGAGGCGCTGCAGGAAGGCACCATTCGCGGCGCCGGCCTGGACGTGTACGAAAAGGAGCCGTTGGCCGATTCGCCGCTGTTCAAGCTGCCCAACGCCCTAACCTTGCCGCACATCGGCTCGGCCACTGCCGAAACCCGCGAAGCCATGGCCAACCGGGCCATCGACAACCTGCGCTCGGCGTTGCTGGGCGAGCGGCCGCAGGACCTGGTGAATCCACAAGTGTGGAAAGGCTGAGTCGTTCAGCCCGAGCGCCTGGCCCCGTCGCAGTCTGTTTCCACCGCAGACTGCGACAAGGCGCCATTACTTGACTGCCAGCTCCCCTTCCACAGGCCTGGGCTTGGGCTTGCGAAACACCAGCACGTTCCCCGCCATCACCGCCACCAGCCCCAACAATGCCGGCGCTGTCCATTGATACCCCTCGGCAAACGCCGACACATTCAACGCCACCAGCGGGAACAGCACGGTGCAGTAGGCTGCCCGTTCCGGCCCCATGCGCCCGACCAGCGTGAGGTAGGCGGTAAAGCCGATCACCGAGCCCGGGATCACCAGATACAGCAGCGAGCCTATGTAACGCGTGTTCCACTCCATATCGAAGGGGATCCCCCTGAACAGGCAATACCCTGCCAGCATCGACGCGCCATAAACCATGCCCCAGGCATTGGTGGTCATGGGTTTGAGCCCGGCCTTCTGCTGCACACTGGAGAGCATGTTGCCGGCGGAGAAACACAGCGTGCCAAGCAGTGCCAAGCCCAGGCCATAAAGGGTTTCGCGGCTGGCGGCATGATGAGAAAGCTCCGGCCAGAACAGCAGCCCCAACCCCAGCAGCCCCATGGCTCCGCCGCCAAGCACATTGGCAGCGATCTTCTGGCCGAAGAACACCCGCGCATTGATCGCGTTCCACAGGGTGGCAGTGGAAAACACCACGGCGATCAGGCCGGTCGCGACCCACTGGCTGGCGGTGAGAAAGCACATGAAGTTGACGCAGAACAGGCACAAGCCCTGGGCCAGGCACACCAGGTGACCACGTCGGTTCATCGGCTGCAAGCGGCGGGTGAGCCGCAGCAAGACAAACAGGATCAACCCGGCCAGGGCGAAGCGGTAGACGATCGACACCGGGATGGCGACCACACCCAGTTGCAGCTTCAGGGCGATCCAGGTGGTGCCCCAGATCAGGACGGTAAGCAGATAGAGCGACAGGTTCATGGCGGCTTCCTCGAACAGGCTTTCGGCCCATCGCGGGGCAAGCCCGCTCCCACATTGGGCCACCCTGGCGGGCTGGCGTGGGAGCGGGCTTGCCCCGCGATGGCCGTCTCAGGCAAACAGTGTCTTCCCGGGCTTCACACCTGCGCTTGCATAAACTTGCGCTTTTCCTCCTCCGCCAGCTGCCTTCCCGCCCACGCCGCAGTACGATGGCCTTCAGAGGAGTCTCCGATGCCCGCACTCGACCACCTGCAAGTCTTCAACGCCCTCAACGCCTCACCCAACGCCCGGTTGGAGCTGAGCGCGCACCTGGGCGACGGCCTGGCGGCGGCATTGTGGAGCAACCGCGACGATGCCCGCGATTACCAGGCGCCCAGCCATCACACCCTGTCGTGCTACATCGCCGACGGCACCGGTACTTTCCGCCGCCAGCGCCCGGCCGACCGCGGCGCACCGGACAAACTGTGCGTGATGCCCGCCGGCCACGAATCGAACTGGGTGATCAATGGCTCGATCCGTCTTGCCCACCTGTACATCAGCGAGGAACAGTTCGCCCTTGGCTGCACCCGCCTGCTGGACCGCGAACCGCGTGAAATGCAGTTGCGCGAGGCGACCTTCCTCGACGATCCGCAACAGGCCGCACGCTTTCGCCAGCTGATCGACATGGACTGGTCCGAGCCCGGCGAACGCCTGCTGGCCAGCAGCCTTGCCCACGACATCATCGACCACGCCGTGCTCAACCAGGTCGGCCTGCGCCATGGGCTCAAACTCAGGGGTGGCTTGGCGCCGCACCAGCGTCGGCAGTTGGTGGACTATATCGAGGCCCACCTGGACCAGCCGCTGACGCTGGGCGAGCTGGCGCTGCGCTGCAACCTGTCCGAGTACCACTTTGCACGGATGTTCCGGGCAAGTTTCGGCCTGCCGCCGCATCAGTATCTGCTTGCCCGGCGGCTGCACAGGGCCTGTCGCTTACTGCGCCTGGGCACGCCAGCCTTGGGCGAGGTGGCACTGGCGTGCGGGTTCGCCAGTGCCAGCCATTTCAGCAACAGGTTTCGCCAGGCATTGGGGGCGACGCCTGGAGAGTACAGGGCAGCGTTCCGCGCCTGACTGCCGGGCCCTGTCGCGGAACAAGCCCATTGCCATGCCGCCCATCATCGATTGGTCAGAACTCGAAGGTGCTCGACAGGCTGACTTGCCGCGCATCCCCCACCGCAACGAAATAGCGGTTCACCGCGGAGCTGTAGTACACCTTGTCGAACAGGTTCTTCACGTTCAACTGCAGGCGCACCTTGTGCTCGTCCAGCTTGGTTTCGTAGCTGGCGAAGGCATCGGCCACGGTGTAGGCCGGCAGGTCGAAGTCGTTTGTCGCATTGCCCGCACGCTCACCCACGTAGCGCGCACCGGCTCCCAGGCGCAGGCGATCACCGCCGAACAGGCTGCCGTAGTCGTATACCGCCGACAGCGAACCACTGTGGCGGGCGACGTTCTGCAGGCGGTTGCCCTTGAGCTGCGGGTCCTTGGTGACCTCGGCGTCGGTAAAGGCATAGGCCCCGATCAGGCTCCAGCGCTCGCTGAGCTGGCCAGTCAGGTCCAGCTCGACGCCCCGTGAACGAACTTCCCCCGCGTTGCTGTAGAGAATGGTCCCCGGCTGGGTGTCGCCATCGGCCACCAGCACGTTGCGCTTGGTGATGTCGAACAGCGCCAGGGTACCGGTCACCGCGCCCGGCACGTCGAGCTTGGCCCCCAGCTCCCAGGACTTGCCCTCCTCCGGCGCGATCCCAGAGTCCAGGGTCAGGGTGCGGCCACCACCGATGCTCAGCGGGGCGATGGTCGAGTTGGGCTTGAACGACTCGCTGTAGCTGCCATAGAACGACAGCTGCTCATCGACCTTGTAGACGACGCCCGCATGGGGCACCCAGGTCTGGTCACTGCTGTCGGTGTTGACGTTGAACGGTCGGCCGCGGCCGGCGTACTGGTCGTACTGCTGGAAACGCCCGCCTGCCACCAGGATCCAGTGCTCGTCCAGGTGCCAGGCGTCCTGCAGGAACAGCGAATCGGTGCGCAGCTTGTCGGTCTGGTCGCTGTCGCTGGCGCGCACATTGGTGCCTTCCACTTCGCGGCCATAGACCGGGTTCAGATAGCTGAAGGTCGAGCGGCTGTTCTGACGGATCAGGTCGGCGCGGTAGACCTTGCGGTCCTCGTGATCGGCACCCAGCACCAGATCATGACGCATGCCGGCCAGCTCGACACTGCCGTTGAGGCTGAAGGTGACGAACTGGTCACGGCTCAGGGCGCCCCGGGTGCCGTCGATACTGCGCGACAGCGTGCCCTTGCTTTCATCCACGCCGGTCACGCGCACCTGGCTGGCATCGTAGGTTTCGCGGTTGAAGCTGTAGCCGACGTGCAGCTTCCACGCGTCGTCCAGCTGATGGTCGATTTCCAGGCGGTACAGGTCGGAGCGGCCCTCCATGTCGTTGAACGGCTCGTCCAGGCGGCGAGTAGCGGGTATGTTCAACGGGTGGCCATCGCTGCCGAAGGCGGTCCCGCGGTCGAACGGATAGCGAAACTCGCGGTGCTCATAGGCCAGCACCACCTGGGTGTCCTCGCCGTACCAGGCCAGCGACGGGGCCACCAGCGATTCGCGGTGCACGCCGAAGTTGCGCCAGTAGTCTTCATCCTCGTGATCGACGATCAGGCGATAGGCCAGGTTGCTCTCCCCCAGCGCACCGGTGCTGTCCAGGCCGCCACCGCTGCCGTTCTTGCCGTTGCCGTAGGTCGAGCCGCGCAGGGTCAGGGCGTTGTACTGCGCAAGTTGCGGGCGCTTGCTGACCACATTGATCACCCCGCCCGGGTCCTGGATGCCGTAAAGCAGCGAGGCCGGGCCCTTGAGCACTTCGACCCGCTCGGTGCTGGCATTGAGCGCGCGGCCCTGCACGATCGGCATGCCGTCGCGCATGATCGAACCGTCGCGGTTGTCGCCGAAGCCACGCTTCATCACGGTGTCTGCGGTACCGCCGAAGTTGTTGCCCTGGGTGATGCCGCTGACGTTGTACAGGGCATCGTCCAGATTGCGCGGCGCCTGGTCGCGGATCACCTGGGCCGGGACCACGTTCACGGCCTGCGGGATATCCAGGGTCGCGCCCTGGCCGCGCATGATCGAGGCGCTGGCCGGCGGCTGGTAGCTGTAGTCGTCCAGTTGCGAGTTGATGGTGGTGGCTTGCAGGTTCACCGCGCCGGAAGTGTCGACCGGCTCCAGGGTCAGCGTGCGGGCGTCGAGGCGGCGCCAGGCCAGGCCTGAATTGCCGAGCAACTGCTGCAGAGCCTGCTCGGCGTCGAAGGTGCCGTTCAGCGCCGGGGCTCGCAGGTCCGGTAGCGTCAGGGTATAGACCACGCTCTGCCCGGTGGTACGGCTGAAGGCGTTGAGCGCCTGGGCCAACGGCTGGCTGGGCTGGGCGAAGGCATAGACCTGGCTCTGCTGGGCGGCCACGGCCTGGGGCACGACGGCCACGGCGGACATGCTGCAGAGGCCGAACCAGAGCGAGACGCAACGCGGGGTGAACTTCATGGACGCGGACCTGTGGGCGGGATGATCGTATGCGAATGAATCGCACTTCCACTTACTACACGGATGCCGGCGTGGGGTACCTCATCACCTGATGGAAATATTTTGCTGTTCCGACCCTATCGCGGGGCAAGCTCGCTCCCACGCGGTGGCTTGCAGGGTCCAAGATCGTGGGAGCGGGCTTGCCCCGCGCTGACGTCGGCTCAGGTCAACGCAAAACGGTCAACCGGCCCAACAGCGTCTGCCGCTCGAACCCCAGCACCTTGCCCAGCGAATCCAGCGCGGCCAGCGGTTCCTCAACCGGGAAACTGCCACTGACCCTGCGCTGCGCCAGCTCACCGTCGAGCAGCAGGATCCGCCCCGGGTAGTAACGCCCCAGGTCCTCGAGCACCTGCGCCAACGGCACCTGGTAGTAGTTCAGCCAGCCCTGGCGCCAGGCCAGGCGGCTGTCGCTGTCCACCGCCTCGACCCCACCGGCCACACCACCGGCATAGGCCAGTTGCTGGTTGGCTGTCAGTTCGCGGGCAGGCTGCCCTTCGGCTGCCGTCACCGCCACCCGCCCGCTGCGTACCGTGACCTGCGCGCCGTCACCCTGCCCGCGCACCTCGAACTGGGTCCCCAGCACCCGCACTTCGCCGCCCTGGGCATCCACCAGGAACGGCTCGCCGGTATGGGTCACCTCGAAGAACGCGGCGCCGCGCAGCAACCGCACACGCCGCTCGCCCTGGGCGAAATCCACTGCCACGGCAGTGCCGGCATCCAGGGTCAGTTGCGAACGATCGGCCAGGGTCACCTGCCGCACCTGCGCCCCGCTGGTGTAGTCGGCGCGTAGGTCCTGCAGCCAGAACTGCGGCTGCCAGCCTGCCGCGAATCCCAGCGCCAGGACCAGGCTCGCCGCCACTGCCAGGCCGCGCCACGGTCGCTTGCGCTCGGGCCGGCGCATGGCCTCCAGGTATGTTTGCAGCCCTTGGTGTTCCTCGGCCGCCAGCCGCGCCGCCGGCGCCTCGCTCAGGCGCCAAAGCGCCTGGGCCTCGGCATAGGCCTGGCGATGGGCGGGGCTCTCCAGCAACCAACGCTTGAACGCCGCGCCCTCGGCCTGCGCCGGCTGCTGCTGGATGCGCCCCAGCCAGCGCAGGGCGGCGTGGGACTGGGCGGCAGTGATCGGCTGTTCAACACTCATCGACGGGCGCTCCCTGGCCGGCGCAGTGGGGACGCGGGGTCGGCGACACTCGCCTTGCACGCTTCGAGGGCGCGCATCATATGCTTTTCCACTGCGCTCTGGGACAACTGCATGGCCTTGGCGATCTCGCCGTAGGTGCAGCCATGGATGCGGCTGAGCAGGAAGATCTGCCGGGTGCGTTCGGGCAGCGCCCGCAGGGCCGCCTCGATGCGTTGCAGGTCGTGATCGACCTCCAGGGCCTGGTCGGGGGCCTGGCTGTCCGACACGCTGTCAGGATCATGCAGGCCTTCAGCGACCCGGTCGCGGCTGCCTTCGCTGCGCAGGTAGTCGATAGCCAGGTTGCTGGCGCTGCGCAGCAGGTAGGTATCGAGCGCCTCGACCTGCACCTCGGGGCGCCGCCAGAAGCGCAGGAACAAGTCCTGCACCAGGTCCGACGCCGTGGCGCGGCAGCCGACGCGGCGGCTGACCAGCGCCTCCATGCGCGCACGCTGGGCGAGGAACACCTGGAGGAAGCGTGCCCGCCCGCCGCCGGCCTCGGAGTCGCTCAAGGGCCTAGACCGCCAGCACGGCCAGCAGCGGCCCGAGCACCAGGCTGGCAAGCGCCGCGCCGAGCAACAGCCGCGGCTGGTAGGGCAGGCCGAACACCCACAGGGTCACCCCGGCCATCAGCACGGCGATCCACTCCACCAGGCCCAAGGCCCAGCCGCGCCCATGCACGGCGAGGATCAACGACAGCAGCAGCAACGCCCAGCCCGTGATTTTCAAGGCTCGCAGCTGCCGCCCCGTGGGCTTGCGCCCGAGCAGGTCGTTGAAGTGTTTTTCCATGGCCAGGCACAGGCCGGCAAAACCGGCGAAGCCCATCAGCGCAACCCCCAGCATCAGCTCGCCTCCACGGTCTTGGCGGCGCGTGGCGCATGCTTGGCGACCGGCTTGGGCGCGCGCAGCATCTTGCCGGCGGCCCAGGCCAGGAACAGGCCGGTGGCCAGGGCCGTCAGGTCGAAACCGGCCATGGCCCAGTCACCCGCGGCGATGGAGTGATCCAGGCCCTGGTCGGAGGTCAGCGCGTTGAGCAACGGCAGCAAGGCGAACGCCAGCGCGCCCAGCGTCAGTTGCTCGCCCCAGGCGCGGCGCCCGCTCCTGAGCATGGCGTGGAGCAATGACGCGCCCCAGGCCAGGAAGAAGCCGTTGATCTCCCAGTCAGCCCGCCCTTCCAGCGTTACCGGCAGCAGGCGATTGGCCCAGAAGAACGCCGCCACACCCAGCAACAGGCCGCTCATGCTGGCGATGTTCAGCACTTCGACCAGGCGCAGTTCGCCGGGCATGCGCTCATTCTTGGCGTGCTTGAGTTGGCGCTTGCCCAACCACATCACCAGGCCCGTGCCGATCACCGCCGTGCCGGCCACGCCGAAGGCAAAGTAGAGCCAGCGCAGCCAAGGCCCGGCGAAGTTGCCCATGTGCAGGCCGACGAAGGTGAACGAAGTGGTCATCGCCGCGCTTTCCGGCGCCCCGCGGCGCAGCAGCTCGCCACTGACGCCATCGAAGGTCCAGATGGCGCTGCGCTGGTAGGCGACACTGTCAGCCGAGGCGCGGGTGAAAGTGACGCGGGCGTTGCGGTCACCGGGGTTCTGCACCTGGATGTAGCCCATGCGCGCCCCCGGCGCCTGTTCCTGGACCTTGGCATACAGGTCGGTCAACGGCGCCAGCGGCGCGGCCTGGGCAACCGCCTCGGGCACTTCGTCGCGGCCGAACACATCGTTGAAGTAGCCGCTGCTGTCACCATAGCTGGCCAGGATGCTGGCCGGCATGACCATGTACATGAAGATCACCAGGCTGCTGTAGCTGATCATCAGGTGGAACGGCAGCACCAGCACACCGATGGCGTTGTGGCCGTCGAGCCAGGACCTCTGGCCCTTGCCCGGGCGGAAGGTGAAGAACTCCTTGAAGATCTTCTTGTGGGTGATGATCCCGGTGACCAGCCCCAATAGCATGATGAAGGCGCAGAAGGTCGACAGCCAGCGCCCCCAAGGGTGGGGCATCTGCAGTTGGAAGTGGAACCGGTAGAAGAACTCGCCGCCACGGCTGTCGCGGGCCTGGACTGCCTCACCGGTGCGCGCGTCGAGGTTCTTGTCGGTGAAGCCACGACGTCCATCGCCGTTAGGGTCGCGCCAGCTGACGCTCAGCGCCGCCTGGCGCTCGCTGGGCAAACGGATGAACCAGGTGCTGGCATGCCCCGCATGGGTTTCGAGGTAACGCTGGGCCAGGCCAAGGCTGGCCACTGGGTCGAGCGGATGGCTCTGCACCTCGGGCCGGGTCCAGTGGCTGATCTCTTCCTTGAAGTACGACAGCGTCCCGGTGAGGAAGATGGCAAACAGCAACCAGCCGAAGATCAGGCCGGTCCAGGTATGCAGCCAGGCCATGGCCTGGCGGAAGCCTTCTTTCATGACAGGTTCATCCAGTAGGCCAGTACGTTGATCAGCCCCAGCACCAGGCTTGGCAACAGCATGCCCAGCCAGGCACGCCAGGCGCTCCGACAGGCGAAGCACCAGATGAAGGCGATGAGGTAGACGACGAATGACAGCATCATCCCGGTCATCGTCGCGTCGGCCTGGGTCATCGGCGCAAGCAGGGTGATGCAGACACTGGCCATCGACGCCAGCAGATAGCCGCCCAGCAGCGCTGCCAAGCTGCGGGAAGTCACGGCCAGGCGGTAGCTCAGGGGAAGGCCGGCGGCTTTGCTCTTCATGACGAGGATCCGGGAATGGGGGCTGCAATACTAATGATTTCAATTCTCATAAGCAAAGCATGCCGACACGCGCGATGGCGAGCCAGCTGCCCAACGGGTCAGTCGTTACGAGTTGAAACCCAAGGAGGTGCGCACCTTGGAAAGCGGCACCGCCAACGGGGACCTGCAGGCCGATGCCGGCGCGCTCTGGTCAATTTCGACAACCCGCTCGAGAGCCTCCAGAACCACACCCACCGCGCGACAGCCCTCTGGACAAGCGCCCCCTGTTGGCGCTGCCTTCAAGCCAGCGCTTTCTCGATGGCCTGCACCACGGTCGGATCATCTGGTGCGGTACGTGGGGCGAAGCGTGCCAGCACCCGGCCATCCTTACCGACCAGGAACTTCTCGAAATTCCAGCTGATGTCGCCAGGGAACTCAGCGCCTTCGCCCGCCAACAGGCGATACAGCGAATGACGTTGCGGGCCGTTCACCTCGAGCTTGGCCCCCAGCGGGAAGCTCACGCCGTAGTTGAGGCTGCAGAAGTCCTGGATTTCCTTCTCGCTGCCAGGCTCCTGGCCTGCGAACTGGTTGCACGGCAGGCCGAGCACGTTGAAGCCCTTGCCCTTAAATTGCTGGTGCAGTTTTTCCAGCGAAGCGTATTGCGGCGTCAGCCCGCACTTGGAGGCGACATTGACCACCAGCACCACCTGGCCCTTGAACGGAGCGAGGGGCAGGTCCTCGCCGTTCAGCGCCTTCAACGTCAGGTCGTGAAATGCACTCATGATGAAATCCCCTCTCAGGTTCCGATTGCCGCAGGGGCGAATCCCGCCCACGAAAAAGGCGCGCGGCCAAACCGTCCACCCTCCCGAGGAGGGCAAGTCCGGCTTGCCCGAGCGCCTGGCGACTCTCTGAGCTTAGCGCAGAAAATCAGTGGTGATGGCCACCTTCACCGTGGATGTGACGGTGAGCGATTTCTTCTTCGCTGGCGTCACGCACGTCGACAACCTTGACCTTGAAGTTCAGGCGCTGGCCAGCCAGCGGGTGGTTGCCGTCGACGGTCACGTCGTCGCCGTCGATGTCGCGGATGGTGACGATCTGCATCTGGCCGTCCGGCGCCGAGGCGTGGAACTGCATGCCGACTTCGAGTTGGTCGACGCCTTCGAACATCTTGCTGCTCAGGGTGCTGACCAGCTCGGCGGAGTATTCGCCGTAGGCTTCTTCGGGCTCGATGGCAACGGTCAGTTCCTCACCGGCCTGCTTGCCTTCCAGGGCTTTTTCCAGGCCCGGGATGATGTTGCCGGCACCGTGCAGGTAGACCAGCGGCGCACCACCGGCGGAGCTGTCGATGACCTCACCAGCGTCGTTGGTGAGGGTATAGTCGATGGAGACAGCCTTGTTGGCGGCGATCAGCATGGGGCAAGACCTTTTGCAAAAGAATATAGAACGAACAAGTGTAACCAACGCATCGGCCGATTGCGAACCCGGCGCGGACCAACAGCAGCCCATCAGTCGGATCACCGGCTTCCACCTCGACGAAGAGCGGCACTGGGTGGTCGAGCTGTCCTGCGGCCACACCCAGCATCTGCGCCACCAGCCGCCGTGGCAGGCACGGCCCTGGGTGCTCGATGCCGACGAACGCGCCCGGCGCATCGGCCAGGTATTCCCCTGCGGCTGGTGCGCTCAGGGTGCCGTTAGCGCTACCCTTGGCCGCTGAACTCCTTGCACCGCTTATTCCGAGAAGCACGCATGCAGACATTTTTCATCGCGCCGACCGACTTCGGTGTCGGCCTGACCTCCATCAGCCTGGGCCTGGTGCGCACCCTGGAGCGCGCCGGGCTCAAGGTCGGCTTCTTCAAGCCGATTGCGCAGCCGCACCCCGGCGACACCGGCCCGGAGCGCTCCAGCGAACTGGTCGCCCGCACCCATGGCATCAAGCCGCCGACGCCCCTGAGCCTGGGCCATGTCGAGCGCATGCTCGGTGACGGCCAGCTCGACGAACTGCTCGAACAGATCATCCGCCTGTACCAGCAGGCCTGCGTCGGCAAGGACGTGGTGGTGGTCGAAGGCATGGTGCCGACCCGTCACGCCAGCTATGCCGCCCGGGTCAACCTGCACCTGGCCAAGAGCCTGGACGCCGAGGTGATCCTGGTATCGGCGCCGGAAAACGAGGTACTCAGCGAGCTGTCCGGCCGCGTCGAGCTGCAGGCCCAGCTGTTCGGCGGCCCGCGCGACCCGAAAGTGCTGGGGGTGATCCTCAACAAGGTGCGCACCGACGAAAGCATGGCCGATTTCGCCACCCGCCTGCGCGAGCACTCGCCGCTGCTGCGCGGCAACGACTTCCGCCTGCTCGGCTGCATCCCCTACCAGGCCGAGCTCAACGCCCCGCGCACCCGCGACGTGGCCGAGCTGCTCGGCGCCCAGGTGCTCAACCCCGGCGACTACGACCAGCGGCGCATGAGCAAGATCATCATCTGCGCCCGCACCGTGGCCAACACCGTGCCGCTGCTGATCTCCGGCACCCTGGTGGTGACGCCGGGCGACCGCGACGACATCATCCTCGCCGTGTGCATGGCGGCGATCAACGGCGTGCCCCTGGCCGGCCTGCTGCTGACCAGCGACAGCAAGCCCGACCCGCGCATCCTCGAGTTGTGCCGCGGCGCCCTGCAGGCCGGCCTGCCGATCCTGTCGGTGAGCACCGGCTCCTACGACACCGCCAACCAGCTCAACTCGCTGAACCGCGAGATCCCGGTGGACGACCGCGAGCGCGCCGAGTTCATCACCGACTTCGTCGCCAGCCACCTGGACGCCGCCTGGCTGCACCAGCGCTGCGGCACGCCACGCGAGCTGCGCCTGTCACCGGCGGTGTTCCGCTACCAGTTGATCCAGCGCGCCCAGCAGGCCAACAAGCGCATCGTCCTGCCCGAGGGCGCCGAGCCCTTGCTGGTGCAGGCCGCGGCCTTGTGCCAGGCCCGGGGCATCGCCCGTTGCGTGCTGCTGGCCAAACCCGAGGAAGTGCAGGCCGTGGCCCGCGCCCAGGGCATCAGCCTGCCGCCGGACCTGGAGGTACTCGACCCCGAGGTGATCCGTGGCCGCTATGTCGAACCCATGGTGAACCTGCGCAAGAGCAAGAACCTCAACGCGCCGATGGCCGAGCAGCAGCTGGAAGACCCGGTGGTGATCGGCACCATGATGCTGGCCCTCGGCGAAGTGGACGGCCTGGTCTCCGGTCTGGTGCACTCCACCGCCAACACCATCCGGCCGGCCTTGCAACTGATCAAGACCGCACCGGGCAGCAGCCTGGTGTCCTCGGTGTTCTTCATGCTGTTCCCCGACCAGGTGCTGGTCTATGGCGACTGCGTGATGAACCCGCACCCCAGCGCAGCCGAACTGGCCGAGATCGCCCGGCAGAGCGCCGAGTCGGCCGAATCGTTCGGCATCGCGCCACGGGTGGCGATGCTCAGCTACTCCAGCGACTCGGCGGCCAGCGACGAAGAAGTGGAGAAGGTCCGCGAGGCCACGCGCCTGGCGCAGCAGGCCGAGCACGACCTGCTGATCGACGGCCCGTTGCAGTACGACGCCGCCGCCAATCCCGAGATTGCCCGACAGCTGGCGCCGTCGAGTCCGGTAGCCGGGCGCGCCACGGTGTTCGTGTTCCCCGACCTGAACACCGGCAACACCACGCACAAGGCGGTGCAGCGCAGCGCCGACTGCGTCAGCCTCGGGCCGATGCTGCAAGGGCTGCGCAAGCCGGTCAACGACCTGCCGCGCGGCGCGCAGGTGGACGATATCGTGCACACCATCGCCTTGACCGCGATCCAGGCCAGCACCGTGCGCTGAACGGCAAAGGGCCGTCATGCGGCCCCACGCTCATCGGAGTGGCCAAGCCTTGGCGAGTCCGAATGAGGGCATGCCGGCACGCCGATCATTCATTTGAATTTCAGATCAATGGCAAAGAAAAACAAACTTCTCAAATAAGCCCCAGGCGCGGATGCTGTAACGATCACGCTCGTATCCTGGAGAACAACAATGAACGAAGTCGTCATCGTCGCCGCCACCCGCACTGCCATCGGCAGTTTCCAGGGGGCCCTGGCCAACGTGTCCGCCGTGGAACTGGGCGCCGCGGTGATCCGCCAGCTGCTGGCCCAGACCCAGCTGGACCCGGCGCAGGTCGACGAAGTGATCCTCGGCCAGGTGCTCACCGCCGGTGCCGGGCAAAACCCCGCCCGCCAGGCCGCCGTCAAGGCTGGCCTGCCTTACGAAGTACCGGCCCTGACCCTGAACAAGGTCTGCGGCTCGGGCCTCAAGGCCCTGCACCTGGCCGCCCAGGCCATCCGCTGCGGCGACGCCGAGGTGGTGATCGCCGGTGGCCAGGAGAGCATGAGCCTGGCGCCTTATGTAATGCCCTCGGCACGCACCGGCCAGCGCATGGGCCACGGCCAGCTGGTCGACAGCATGATCAGCGACGGCCTGTGGGACGCCTTCAACGATTACCACATGGGCATTACTGCCGAAAATCTGGTGGACAAGTACGGCCTGAGCCGCGAGCAGCAGGATGCCTTCGCCGCCGAGTCGCAGCGCAAGGCCGTGACCGCCATCGAGGCCGGCCGCTTCAAGGACGAGATCACCCCGATCCACATCCCGCAGAAAAAAGGCGAGCCGCTGGTGTTCGACACCGACGAGCAGCCACGCCCTGGTACCAGCGCCGAGTCCCTGGGCAAACTGCGCGCCGCGTTCAAGAAAGACGGCAGCGTCACCGCTGGCAACGCCTCGAGCCTGAACGACGGCGCCGCCGCCGTGCTGCTGATGAGCGCCGCCAAGGCCAAGACCCTGGGCCTGCCGGTTCTGGCCAAGGTCGCCGCCTACGCCAGCGCCGGGGTGGACCCGGCGATCATGGGCATCGGCCCGGTGTCGGCAACCCGGCGCTGCCTGGACAAGGCCGGCTGGCAGCTCGCCGACCTGGACCTGATCGAAGCCAACGAAGCCTTCGCCGCCCAGGCCCTGGCGGTGGGCAAGCAGCTGGAATGGGATGCGGCGAAGGTCAACGTCAATGGCGGCGCCATTGCCCTGGGCCACCCGATCGGCGCGTCGGGCTGCCGGGTGCTGGTGACCCTGCTGCACGAGATGATCAAGCGCGATGCCAAGAAAGGGTTGGCGACGCTATGCATCGGCGGCGGCCAAGGTGTAGCCCTGGCAATCGAGCGCTGACCGACGGCTCTTGGGGCTGCCTTGCAGCCCATCGTCGGCAAGCCAACTCCCACCCCGGCCACACTGCCCGATAGTCGTGCGCTGTTGCGGTGGGAGCTGGCCCGCTGGCGATGGACCGCAGAAGCGGCCCCGAAGATCTGTTGCCCACCATGAACAATCGCCATCCAGAAGCACTAGTTGCAATTAATAGTGCAGCTCGAAAGAACTCATAAAATAAAAAAATATCTTCAAATGAGCACTTAAAGTCTCATCAACTTAACGGCTCACGATAAGCAGCTGCGCCATTAATTCGAATACGCTCACCAGCGCACACTACTTTCCGACTGTTACCAAAACGACACTTTGACACTTTCAAGGTGCCCTCTAGCCTATGTCAGGCACTCCATGAACTGCTTAAGTTCAAGTGCAATCGAACCTATAATTAAATCTGCTAAAGGGATTTGACATGCACGCTCCAGGAGCAATTCCATCGGAAAAAGAAAGCGCTCACGCCTGGCTGACGGAAACCAAGGCGAATGCAAAATCCACGGCGCTGCGCGGCAACATTTTCGCGCAGGACTACAACCGCCAACTGCTCACGGCGACTGGCCAATCCATGCGCAGCGGCGCGGATGCCATCAACCCCTTCTTCAGCCCGGCCAAGGGCACGGCGACCGGCAGCTATGCCAAGGATGCGGACGCCAATGTCAGCCCCGGCAGCGCACCAGTGAGCATCTACGAAGGCCTGCAGACGGCCATCGACATTGCCCGCCGACGCTCCGGCTACAACCCACTGGACCAGCCGACCGACCAAAAGCCAAAGTCCGCCGGTGACCGTGAGCACTTCATCGCCTTCACCCAGCAGATCGCGGAAATCCCCTTCCTTTCCCTGCTGGCAGCGCAAGTCACGCAGATCCAGCAAAAAAGCCATGACGCCAACGCGCTGGTCGACTCATTCGTCAAAGGCTTCATCGGCCTGAAGAACCAGGATGTCGAGCAGATCAAACAGTCCCTGAGCAGCCTGGTGAATGCGGCACTGTCCTATTCCGAGCAGACCGAGCGCCAGTCGAACTTCAACCAGAACATCCTGCAAACCGGCGACAGCGGCTCGGTAAACTTCATGCTGTACGCCAGCGAGTTCACCATCAAGGCATCCAGCCATAAGGGCACCATTACCTTCCAATCGTCGTACACCTTGTCCCAGGCGATCTACCAGCTGTCGGTGGAAAGCTGGAACAACGTCAAGGACGTGTTCTCCAAACAGCAGAAGACCGATACCCAGCAATGGCTCGGCGATACCACCACGCAAGTGCGCGAAGGCTCCAAACTGCGGGCGATCTGCCTGGTCAGCTGAGGCCCTTGCCTGGGCCCGACGGGTTCTCCTGTCGGGCCTTTTCAGCATCGGCGCGCGCCCTCGCAGCTCAAAAGCGCTCGTCGCGCAGCGCCGGCAAGGTGATGTCGCGCACATAGCTGGCCGAGGACAGGCTGAGCATCATCCGGCACACCTGCACCACATCGTGCAACGGTATCAGCGAGCCCTCGCCCCGTCGTTCGGCCTCGGCCAGCGGCACGTCCAGGCCATCCTCGGTGTTCAGGTAGCCCAGGTTCAGGCAACTCACCCCCAGGCCTTGCTCGCGAAAGCCTTCGCGCAGGCTTTCGGCGATGCCGCGCAAGCCGAACTTGCTGGCACCAAAGGTCACCTCCGGGCGACCACTACCCGGCAGGCCGGAGGTGGAGCCGGTGAGGATGATTCGTGGTCGGGCACTCTGCAGCAGCAGCGGCAGCAGGCGCTTGATCAGCAGCAGCGGCGCGGTGATGTTGGTGTCGACCATGCGCTCGATCTGCCCTTCGTCATCCTCAAGAAAGCTGTAGTTCTCCTCAAAGGCCCGCGCCTCCCAGATGCCGACGTTGTACACCAGCACGTCCAGTCCAGCGTCGGACACCGCCTCCTGGATGATCGCTGCGGCCTGGCGCGGCTGGCCGAGGTCGGCCTCGATCCACTGCGCCGCGCCCGACAACGCTGCCGGCCTGCTGCGCGACACACCTATCAGCGTATCGCCTTGCCCACCCAGGCCCTGCACCAGCGCCTGGCCCAATCCCTTGCTTGCACCGACCACTAGAATTCGCATCGAATCACTCCCTATGGACTGCGCCGGATAGTACCCTGCCTGCCCCAGTAATCCAGTCGGAAATGCCAGGCCGCCCGTGAACAGAGAGCAACTCGAGCAAAACCAGATCCCCCTTTACTTCGTCGCCGTGGCGCTGGCCGCCGTGCTCGGCCTGCTCGTACCCAGCGCCGCCGGGGCGCTCGAAGCGCTGGTGACTCCGGCCATCGCCGTGCTGATGTACGCGATGTTCCTGCAGATCCCCTTCCTCGACCTGCGCACAGGGCTTGGCAACCGGCGCTTCATGGGCGCGCTGCTGCTGGCCAACTTCGTGCTGGTGCCGCTGCTGGTCTGGGCTGGAACCCGGGGGCTGGTCGAGCAACCCGCCGTGCTGGTCGGCGCCCTGCTGGTGCTGCTGACGCCGTGTATCGACTATGTGGTGGTGTTCACCCACCTCGGCAAGGGCGACGCGCGCCTGACCCTGGCCGCCACGCCCGTACTGTTGCTGGTGCAACTGGCGCTGCTGCCGCTGTACCTGGCGTTGATGCTCGGCGGCGTCGGCCATGTGGAGATTTCCGTGGCGCCATTTGTCGAGGCCTTCGTGCTGCTGATCGCGCTGCCACTGCTGCTGGCCGTCGCCACCAGCGCCGGGGCGCGGCGCTCTGCAGTGGTTTCGAAGTGGAACGATGCCTGGGCCTGGCTGCCGGTGCCGGCCATGGCCCTGGTGCTGATCGCGGTGATCGGCTCGCAGATCGGCGTGGTCGCCAGCCGGCTGGACGATCTGCTGCCGGTGGTGCCGGTGTATGTCGGCTTCGCTGTGCTGGCGCCGCTGCTTGGGTGGTTTGTGGCGCGCCTGTTCAGGTTGTCCACAGGCGAGGCCCGGGCGGTGACCTTCAGCGCCGCCACGCGCAACTCGCTGGTGGTGCTGCCGTTGGCGTTGGCGCTGCCTGAGTCGATCCGGGCATTGGCAGCGGCGGCCGTGATTACCCAGACGCTGGTCGAGCTGGTCAGCGAGCTGGTCTACGTTCGCGTCGTGCCGGCGTTGGTGCGCCGCTAGGCCAGTCGCACCCGCCACTGACCGTAATGGCTGAACCGCACATTGGCCAGGGGCTGCACATCTATGCGGTGGAAGGATTGCACAGGCGCACCCAGCGCATGCAGCATTGCGGCGCGGATGACGAAGGGGTGGGTGACGGCGATCCATTCGCCCTCGCCCAGCGCGCTGTCCATCCAGTGGGCAACACGCCCGCACAGGGCGGCCAGCGATTCGCCGCCGTGAGGCGTGGCATGGGGGTCACTCAGCCATGCCTGCAACGCGGCTTCATCCAGATGCTTGAGCAGCTGACCTTTCCAGGTGCCCAGGTCGCAATCGCGCAGCCCCTCATCAACCGTCGCCCTCAGGCCCTCGGCTGTTTGCCGGGCACGCAGCTCAGGTGCGCTGAGGTAGCGGACCGCCGGTTCAGGCACAAGCGAGGGCAATTCCAGCAAAGGCTCGCCATCCTGGGCGAAGCGCCCCACCCTTTGCGCCTCGGTGCGGGCGTGGCAGATCAGGGTGAGGTGGATGGGCTTCATGGCAGGGCTTCGGCAGGAATGTCCGGGCACTCTAGCCGAAGTCCGGGAACATGCGCGATGAGGTCAGGCTGAAGCACGCAACTCGCGGGCAGCGGCGACCATGTTCACCAGCGCCGCCTCGGTTTCTGGCCAGCCACGGGTCTTCAAGCCGCAATCCGGGTTCACCCACAACCGCTCGGCCGGAATCCGCTGGGCAGCCTTGCGCAGTAGCTTGACCATCTCTTCCCTGGCGGGCACCCGCGGTGAGTGGATGTCGTACACGCCCGGGCCGATCTCGTTCGGGTAAGCGAACTGCTCGAACGCCTCCAGCAGTTCCATGGCCGAACGCGAGGTCTCGATGGTGATCACATCCGCATCCATCGCCGCGATCGACTCGATCACATCGTTGAACTCGCTGTAGCACATGTGGGTGTGGATCTGCGTCTCGTCCCGCACACCCGAGGCACACAGGCGAAACGCCTCGGTGGCCCACTCCAGGTAGCGCGGCCAGGCACTGCGGCGCAGCGGCAGGCCCTCGCGGAAAGCGGCTTCGTCGATCTGCACGATCTTGATGCCCGCAGCCTCCAGGTCCAACACCTCGTCACGCAGCGCCAGCGCCAGCTGCTGTGCCTGCACCTCGCGGCTCACGTCCTCGCGAGGGAACGACCACATCAGCATGGTCACCGGGCCGGTCAGCATGCCCTTCATCACCTTGCGGGTAAGGCCCTGGGCGTAGGTGATCCAGGCCACGGTCATCGCCTTCGGGCGACTCAGGTCACCGAAGATCACCGCCGGCTTCACGCAACGCGAACCGTAGCTCTGCACCCAGCCGAAACGGGTGAACATGTAGCCGTCCAGCTGTTCGGCGAAGTACTCGACCATATCGTTGCGCTCGGCCTCGCCGTGCACCAGCACATCCAGACCGAGGTTTTCCTGGATCTCAACCGCATGGCGAATCTCGCTGTGCATGGCCTCGATATAGTCGGCCTCGGTCAGCGTGCCCTGCTTGAACGCCTGGCGCGCCAGGCGGATGGCCGCGGTCTGCGGGAACGAACCGATGGTGGTGGTCGGAAACGCCGGTAGGTTCAGCCCGGCGCGCTGCTTGGCGATGCGCTGCTCGAAAGCGGTGGCGCGCTGGCTGTCGGTTGGCTTGATCGCGGCGACACGGGCCTGCACCGCCGGCTTGTGAATCCGTGGCGAGGTGGCGCGGCTGTGCTGCACGGCGCGGCTCTGCGCCAGCGCCGCCAGCACCTCGTCGGCCTCGGGCTGGTTCAGTGCCTTGGCCAGCACCGCCACTTCCTGGCACTTCTGCACGGCGAACGCCAGCCAGCTTTTCAGTTCGTCATCGAGCTGGTCTTCACGGGCCAGGTCCACCGGGCTGTGCAACAGCGAGCACGACGGCGCCACCCACAGGCGCTCGCCCAGGCGCTCATGGGCATGGCGCAGCACCTCCAGCGCCTTGTCCAGGTCGCAGCGCCAGACGTTGCGGCCGTTGACCACGCCCAGCGACAGCACCTTGTAGGCCGGCAGACGGTCGAGGATGGTCGGGTACTGGTCCGGGGCACGCACCAGGTCGATGTGCAGGCCATCGACCGGCAGGTTGGCGGCCAGGCCGAGGTTGTCTTCGAGACCGCCGAAGTAGGTGGCGATCAGTTTTTTCAGCGGGGCGCGCTGGAGGATGTTGTAGACCCGCTCGTAGGCGTTCTTCCAGTCCTGCGGCAGGTCGAGGGCGAGGATCGGCTCGTCGATCTGCACCCACTCCACGCCCTGCACCGCCAGGCGGTTGAAGATCTGGTCATACAGCGGCAGCAGGCGGTCGAGCAGGTCGAGCTTGTCGAAGTCGGCGCCCTTGGCCTTGCCCAGCCACAAATAGGTCAACGGGCCGATCACCACCGGCTTGACCGCATGGCCCAGGGCCCTGGCCTCCTCGACCTCCTCGAACAGCTGCTCCCAGCTCAGGGCGAATTGCTGGTCGGCGCTGAACTCGGGGACCAGGTAGTGGTAGTTGGTGTCGAACCACTTGGTCATCTCCTGGGCGTGGGCACCACCGCAGCAGCTGTCGCTTCGGTCCGTCGCCACGGCGCCTCGGGCCATGGCGAACAGGGTCTGCAGGGTCGGCTTGGCAGCGTCCTTGGCACGGAAGCGTTCGGGGATCACGCCAAAGGTCAGCGAGTGGGTCAGCACCTGGTCGTACCAGGCGAAGTCGCCGACCGGCAGCAGGTCGATGCCGGCGTCCTTCTGCACCTGCCAGTGGGCGGCACGCAGCTCACGGCCCACAGCGCGCAGGCCAGCTTCGTTCAGCCCGCCCTGCCAGAACGCTTCCTGGGCTTTCTTCAACTCACGGTCGCGGCCGATGCGTGGGAAACCCAGGTTGTGTGCCAGTGCCATGTCGTGGTCCCTCGATCTTCTTAAAATGAATGAGGGAGATTCTGGGCTGCGGTCTAATGTGAGACAAACTCATTAAATTTGAGATGAACTCAAAATTTTCTCATGGTGCCTTAGCCATGCCGTCGGCCAGGCATCGCAAATGTCTCAATCAACATACTCCCCCGCGCAATCAGACATGCCCCAGCCGCCCACCTGTCGCACACTGCCACCCTGCCCCAACCCGGTAGCCCACACCCCATGAGCCTGTTGAAAACGACCCTGGACGCCAACGCCTTCGCCTGCATCCTGGAGTTCGTGCCCAAGCCCAGCGCCGAGCGTTTCGCCACCCTCGACACCCTCATGGCCCGCACCCAGCTGTGCGGCTGGCCGCTGACCGTGGCCATCGGCGACCGCGTCGGCAGCGCCCTGGACATGTCGCCGCTGGACGCCTTCAACAGCCTGGCCGAGCCCGTCCCCGCCCTGCTGCACTTCTCAGGCAAGGACCGCGAGCGCCATGAACTCCTGGCGCAATTGCAGCGCATGGACGCCGCCGGCCTCGACCAACTGCTGCTGCTCACCGGCGACCGCCTGCCCGGCCACGTCCCGGGCGAGCGCCCGGTGCGCTACCTCGAATCCGTCGCTGCCCTGCAGATCGTCCGCCAGGCCCGCCCGCACTGGCTGCTGGCCGCCGCGCTCAACCCGTTCAAGTACCAGGAGGCCGAAGGCGGCGCGCAGTACAGCAAGGCTGAAAAGAAACTCGCCGCCGGAGCCGACCTGTTCATCCTGCAGCTCGGTTTCGATATCGATAAACACCAGGAAGCCTTCGACTGGATGCAGCGCCAGCCCCGCCCCAAGCCGCTGATGGCCTGCATCATGGCGCTGACCGAGGGCCGTGCCGGGATGCTCGGGCATGTCGCCGGGGTGACCGTCACGCCATCGATGCGCGCACTGCTGGCCGCCGAAGCAGCGGTTTCCAAGACCTACGCCAAGGAACGCGCCAACCAGCGCCTGGCCTTGCAGGTGATCGGCCTGAAATTGATGGGCTATGCAGGCGTGCACCTGTCCGGCATCCACGAGGTGGCGCAGTTCGAGGCACTTGAGCAGACCATCGAGGTGCTGCAACCGCAGTTCAGCTCACTGCAGGACTGGACCCCGGCCTGGGAAGCGGCCTGGCAGGCACCTGGCCTGACGCCGGTCACCTTCCATCCACCCGGGCACGCCTGGCGCCTCGGGCAGCGGCAGATCACCGCGTCCAACAAGGAAAAGGTTCGCTATCACCTGCTGTCGGCGATGCACCACCAGTTGTTCAGCCGCACCACCGCCTTGAGCAAGGCCTTCGGCTGGGCCGTGACCCGGCCGCTATGGGCCAACCCCACGGCAGCGCAGTGGCTGCACCAGCTGGAACGGCGTATCAAACGCCCGATGGTGGGCTGCGATACCTGTGGCAGTTGCCGGCTGGAGGACACGCTGTATATCTGCCCCGAGACCTGCCCCAAGGGGCTGGCAAACGGGCCGTGCGGCGGCACCAGCCTGGATCGTTGCGAGTTCGGCGATCGGGAATGCGTGCACAGCGCCAAGTACCGGCTGGCGGTGAGCGTGGGCAGGACCGAGGTGTTGCGTGAGCGGCTGATTCCCTGTGTGCAGGTGGAGAACCGGCAGCGTAGTTCGTGGCCGGGATGGTTCGAAGGGGGCACCTCGAGATCGCCCTCCCTGCAGCCTGACGTCGCTCCGGAGTTCAACGAGTAACACGCTTGTCGGTAATCTCGTTACTACCCTTGCCCAACAAACTGCTTTGCCTCATTGTACAGACCAATGTCATTACAAAGAGGCTGCAAACATGGCGTCCATCAATGTACGTATCGACGACGACCTCAAGGTGCGCGCCTACCGTGAGCTGGAAAAGCTGGGTGTAACCCCCTCCGAGCTGATGCGCCAAGCGCTGCAATATGTTGCTGAGCGCGGGCAACTGCCTTTTAAACCCGTGTTACTGACCGAAGAGGACGAAGCACTGCTCGCCACGGTACGCGAACGCCTGGCCTCGCCGCAGAGGGTGAGGGTAACGCTGGATGACCTATAACCTCGATTTCGATGCGCGCGCACTCAAGGAATGGCAGAAGCTCGGCGACACCATTCGCCAACAGCTAAAGAAGAAGCTGGCAACCGTGTTGCTCAACCCGAGGGTCGAAGCGAACCGTCTGCACGGTTTCCCGGACTGCTACAAGATCAAGCTGCGCAGCAGCGGATATCGATTGGTCTATCAGGTCATCGATCATCAAATCGTGGTGTTTGTGGTCGCCGTGGATAAACGTGAGCGAGATCAGGTTTACCGCAAGGCGGCCGAACGATTGACCGAGTAAATCAAGCCTTCCAGAGGCGAAAGCGCTGGCGCTCTCAAGGACACTATGAAGGTGCTATGAGGGCGCGAGATACATCTCGCAAACGTCCCGATGAGGCCAAGCACTGCCCAAACCGGGACAATAGTCTGCAAGTCCACATAGCTGTCTTCACCATCCGTACCAGCTGTTTGTCATACGTACAGATATGCGCATTGATAAATGCAAATTGAGCGTATGTGACTCCGAGGAACTCCAAATGACCGGCCTACTGACCCGAGCTGAACAGGCAGTGTCCACCACCACCATGGCCCGGGAGTTTGGCGCACGCTTGAAACAAGTGACCAGCACAGACGCCACTCATCTGGTCATATTCAAGGACAACGAACCCGCTGCGGTCCTGATGGGCGTGCAAGCCTACCAGGCCATGCTGGACGAGCTCGCCGACCTGCGTGCCGAACGTCTCACCACCGAGCGCCTGCCCAGCCTCAATGATAAACACACCGTGAGCCTGGAGGAGATGGAGACTCGCTTCAGGTAGAAGCACATGATCTGGACTGTCAGGTTTCATCCCAACAGGAAGACAATCTTCTGTAACTTGGCCGCGCCGAAGCTCAGCGGGTCCTTAAAGTCGTACGCGAGCGCATCGCTCAAGGTGAACCCGATAAGCTCGGTGTGCTGGTGCTCTGTATTGGCGCCAGGCGCGATGACGAGGTGCATGCCGCTGCCAATCGCCGTATATGAGCCCTGCAAGAGCAGGAAGAACGTGGCAGATTACTGTTCCCGTCCATCAACGGCAGCAACAGTGCCAGGTAAAGCCCCCCTGGCCGGCAACCACACGGTGAAGGTAGTGCCATAGATCGCATCCGAACGCATGCCGATCCTGCCGCCATGCGCCTCGACAATCTGCTTGACGATGAACAAGCCCAGGCCCACCGAACGCAACGGATCCTCGCGCTCGCTGCCTCGCGTCATCGGCTCGAACAGCGTCGGGATCACCGCTTCAGCAATGGCCGGCCCGTGATTGTGAACGCTCAAGGTCGCGCCTTCGTCCGTCAGGTCGGTGGTCACGGTGATCGGTAAGCCCGGGGCGCCATAGGCCACGCTGTTGGCGACCAGGTTGCCGAGCATCTGCTGCAAGCGGTCCTGGTCCACTTCGAAGGTGCCATGCCCGCGCGAATAATGGCGAATACCGGCCTGGGCGAAGGCCACCCTGAGCTCGCTCACGCACTGGTCCACCGCCTGGCGCAAATCGACCTGCTGACGCGTCACGCGGATGCCCTGCCCTAGCCTGATCGAGGCGAAGTCCAGCAGGTCGACGATCATCCGCTGCGCCCGGTCGGCGGCACTGCCGATGCTGCCCAGCAAGCGCCGGGCCCGGTCGCTGTCGGCATCGCGTTCGAGCAGTTCGGTCGCCATCTTGATGGCCGTCATCGGGTTCTTCAGGTCATGGCTGGCGACCGCGACCATCTGCTCGGCGAGGATGGCGCGGCGCTCGGCGTTTTCATAGGCAGCGGCAAGTTCGGCCTGTGCCCGTTGCAGGGCGGCCTCGGCGCTGACCTTCTGCGCCAGCAGCTCTTCGGCGCGCTGCATGGCCACCAGCGCCGCCCGTTCGTTGCGGTCCCGCTCGCCGGTGCCGAGCAGCGCCAGGTGGTAGCGCACCCCCTCGGCGGTTTCACGCCGCACCCCGTTGAGCAGCATGGCCAGCAGGTGCCCATCGCGATGGCGCAGCTCGAGCTTCACCTCCGACACCGAGCCCTGCAGGTTCATCAATGGCCCCCAGTGCGTGAGCTGGAACGCCCGCCCCGCAGCCGTCAGCAACTGATCGAAACTGCGCGCCTGCAACGCCGCCGGGTCATGCCCCAGCCACTGGCTGAACGTCTGGTTGCAGCGCAGCACGGTGCCATCCGCGGCCATGACGACCAGCCCGCACGGCGCATGCTCGAACAACGACTCATCGAACAACAAGGCGGCGTCATTCATGGCCGAATCCATGCCCGGCGAAGAACGCATCCATCGCCGCCGCGCAGGCACCCGGGGCACTCAACTGCGGGTAATGGCCCATGTTGTCGATAAGGCTCAGCTGGCTGTCGGGGAGCACGCTGTGCAGGTACTCGCCTACGCCCACCGGCACCACCGGGTCGCCCGTGCATTGCACGATCAGCGTCGGTACCGGCAGGCCGCTGACCTCCTGGCGGTGATCGGAGAGGAAGATGACCCGGGCAAAGTGCCGGGCGATCTGCGCGTCGGTGCGGCAAAAACTGCTGGTCAGCTCCGCCTCCAGCAATGGTTGCCCGGGCGTGCCCATCAGCGTCGGGGCCATGGAACTGGACCAGCCGAGGTAGTTGTCATCGAGGGTGGTGAGCAGCGCCTGGATTTCATCCGGCGCAAAGCCACCGGAGTACCCCGCCGAATCGATGTAGCAGGGCGAGCCGCCGATCATCACCAGCCCGGCAAGCCGCCCGGGCCGCTGACGCTCGGCCAGCACGCCGATCATCGCGCTCACCGAGTGCCCGACCACGATCACCGGCCCCTCGGCGTAAGCGTCGATCAGCTCGTTGAGGTCCGTGGCATAGCCCCAGAGCGACGCATATTTTTCCGCCGTGTAGGCCGCAAGGTCGGACTGACCGGCGCCAACCAGGTCGTAGCTGACCACGCGAAAGCGCGTGACCAGATGAGGCAGCAGGCAGCGCCACATCGACTGATCGCAGCCGAAGCCGTGAGACAGGATCAAGGTGGCACTGCCGTTCCCAGCGACGTGCACGTTGTTACGCTTTTGCAGGGTCATTACCTATCCCGATGTCGTGCAACGTTGTGCTGAGCAGTGCCGAGCGGTCCATGCTGCTGGTGAGAATAGTCGAGGCGTGGGGCGGGTGGCTTGGATTGGCCGGCGGGTTGGGGCAGCCAATGAAGCAGCGGTGCGCGGGGCTCGACGTCACGGGCGCACCGGGTGGATCAGGGTTGAACTGGTGGACACCATACGCGATATGGGGAGAAAGAGGGCAGATTATGCGGTAAATAGCCGGGCGAACAGCGAGTTCAGCATTAACGGCTCGGGAGCAGGATCGTGGAAGAGGACTTGCCCCACGATTGGGTCGACGAAAACCAATACGCGCGAGTTCAAAAAGTCATCACTATCGATAAAAATCATCCAGCCGTTGATGAGCAACTACCCATGGCAGGCGCCGCGCATTTGCCTGCATCCGCATGTAGGCATCATGGGCCTGATCAACAGTGATCACCCCCTCTCGAACAAGCTCCTCAACCACCCAGAGCGTCCCCTTCACCTCGACGTTTTCCAGCAATGCCGCTTTGCGCAGCGCCTCATCACCGGACAGCAGCGGGCATTTCTCCTGCCTGGCCAGCGCCAGGGCGAAGCAATCATTACGACTAGGCCCCCTGACCCGGCCAACCAATTCCACGGCGTAAAGCATGGTGGCAGCGTTGAGTTCAGCCAACTTGAGCCCTAGGCCCAGCAGATGCCCATGCTGGGCTTCGAGCTCATCGAAGTAGAGGATATCTGGCACAGTAAACTGGTAAGGCAGCGTGAAGAGTTGAGCCAGCAGCTCGCCCTCTTCAAGGTCGATCAGGATGTTTGCATCACTGATGAGCAGCTGCATCCAGTAACTCCAGTTTGCGCGCCTGGTGGAACTGATAGATCGTCATGCCCAGCAACTCCGCCGCCTTGGACTCACTGAGGATCCCCTCCCCCAAGGCGCGATAGACCAGTTGCTGGAACAACCGCGTGGTTTCCTGCCGATACGCCGACCCTGGCTCCTGCTTGCGCCAGCCCTGTTTGACGAACACCATGAACAGCCGCTCACGCACAGCCTGCGGGATGATCTCCAGGTCGCCAGCGCGATACAGGCAGCCCTGCATGCTGAGGCCAAATTCCGCCTTGAGCAGATACAACTCGCGCACCTCCAGCATGTGACGCTTGTTGCCCAGATGCTGCCGCATGGCGCTGGCCGGCACCAGCAATGCCGAAGCGAAACGGTTACAGGCCTTTTCCTCGTCCAGGCCTTCGGCCAAGCGACCGTGCATCAGCAGGTGGCCGAGCTCGTGGGCCAGGGTGAAACGCTGCCGGTCCCCCGGCCAGTCAGCCGACACCACGATGACCGGCTGCCCCGCCACGCTGGCCTGCAGTCCATCGAATTTCGCCTGCGCATCGACCTGGGTGATGATCACCAGAATCCCATGCGTCTCCAGCACGTCGATCAAATCGGGAATCGGGCTAGACCCCAGCCCCCACAGCTGCCGCACCTGGTCTGCCAGGTTGTCGACCGCCTGTAACGATTCCAACTGCGCAGGCAGCCCCGCCGGCGCGCTGAAGGCCTGCACGGGATAGTCCGGCCATAGGTTGATCAGCTCTTGCCAGCGCTCCGCCTGATCCAGCACATCGGCCTCGATGCGCTTCAGGATCGCCTTCGGCGTGCTGCAACGCTTGCGATATTCGACCCCCGCCAGCTCGACCTTGGCCGGACGGAAGAAATACTCGGCGCGCACCGACAGCGCCTTGCACAAACGCACGAGCACGCCAGAACTGGGCATGCTCTGATCATGTTCATACTTCTTGATCATGTTGGCGCTCACGCCCACCTGCTCACCTAGCGCCTGCATCGACAGGCCAGCAGCAGCGCGGGCACGTTTGAGCCGCTCGCCGATCATCGGCGGTCTCCCTCGGTTTACGAAAAATAGAAACTACCAAGAAATATAAACCTGATAACACTACCCGTCGAGACTTGGGCGACGACCGTTCTAGCGAGGCCGTGCCAAGGATTGGGCCAGTCACGCTCGCCCGCTGATTCATCTGCGTCTCAAAAGAATGTATAAAGCGTCAGCGCCCTGCGACCCCGACGTCCGCACAAGGAAACCCCTCCATGCTTCGGCTCACCATGCCGGCCCTGCTCCTGGCTGTAGCCGGCTGTGCCACCAAGCCTCCCGCCAACCCCGAGAACCTTTGCGAGATCTTCCGCGAGAAGCCGAAGTGGCACGAGGCGGCGTTGAAGATGCAGGCGCGCTGGGGCGCCCCGGTGCAGGTGCCGATGGCGATGATGTATCAAGAGTCGTCGTTCAAGCACGACGCCCTGCCGCCGCGCTATTACTTCCTCGGTTTCATCCCCTGGGGCCGGGTCAGCACCGCCTACGGCTACGCCCAGGCCAAGGACGAGACCTGGGCCGACTACAAGCGCGAAGCCGGCGGCTGGGGCGCCGCCCGCGACGACTTCGCCGACGCCCTCGATTTCATGGGCTGGTACATGCAGAAGAGCCAGCGGGTGAATGGCGTGTCCAAGTGGGACGCCTATGGCCAGTACCTGAATTACCACGAAGGCTGGGGCGGCTACCGCAACCGTAGTTACGACGCCAAGCCGTGGCTGAAGAACGTTTCGCAAAAGGTGCAGACGCGGGCTTCGGTGTTTGGGGCGCAGTACCGGAGTTGTGAACAGGAACTGGCTCGGGGTGGGTGGTTCTGGTAGGCGCTGTTTCGGGGGTGATGAAACACCGGGCGAGCGATACGTTGCCGACCGGGCACGCTGTTGCAAGACGCGATGGTTCAAGTGGAGTCCGCTCAGGACACACCCCGCAATAGGGCCGCAAAGCGGCCCCGATGATGCGCAGCATCAGTCTGTAGAAACACCCTCTTCTTTCATCACCTCCAACTTGCCGAACTGCTCGCTGGCCAAGCGGCTGATGATCCGGATCGCCTGGTGAATGCCCGCTGTGTTGCGAAAGCTCAGTTGCGGGTTGTGCTCGCACTCGAGCACCTCGTCATGCTGGACCAGCGCCTCGCCTAGCAGTTCGAGGGTCCAGACGTAGCTTTGCAGGGTAGACATGCGTTCATGGTCAGTCATGGGGCACCTCGCGGTTGGCGCGCTCGGCGAGGGACTGGCTGTCGATCGGGTAGAAGGTTGGGGATGGGGTGGCCGCACGGGTTGGGCGGCGGAGAGCGGATGCGAGGATCCTGTACAGACGTGTGATGGTCATGCATGAGACTCCAAGTTAGGTTGGAACCACCACGCACTGTCGCCAAACAATGGGTGGCAGCTGTACGCAGGTTGGCGAACCGGGAACTTGGAACCCGGCAGACCCGAAGGTCTCCCGCGCACAGCCGCCATGGCACGAGGCTGCGGGCACAAAAAAGGGCCGGTGTCAAGCCCTTCGTGCAAATCACGCGAGGCTTGAAACCATATACGGGGCAATAGGTTAGCTCTGTTTCGTGCCGCTTGCAGGGGATGCGGCGTTGTGGGCTGGGAGCCACATGAGAGCCCTGGGAAAGCAAGCCGGGTCGCGCTGTAGCGGTGACGATTGCCAAGGGACGGTGGGCTTATTCGGTCATCATAGCCCAATGGTTGGCTGCGCTCCAGAACTAAGAACGTGCAGCGTTGGCGGAACCTTCAAAGGATGGCGGTAGCCCCGAACCCTAATCAACAGCTTGACCTGAGCCGGCGAGATCGGCTTTGACTTCTGCTCCAATGCATAAAAAGTGTCCGCAACACCGTTTGAGGGACATGCAACAAGGTGTATAGTCAAGAGCAGCAAAAGTTCACTGTATCTTTCCGGTCACCATAGGGGGAAAAATGGCTGATAAAAAAGTAGTTTTCATTGCATTCGCTATCGAGGACGAGAGGCAGAGGGATTTCCTTAAAGGACAATCGTTGAGTCCACGAGCTCCTTACGAATTTGTAGATATGTCGGTTAAAGAACCGTATGACAAGGATTGGAAAGATCGCGTCCGCACTCGCATCAGACGGTCTCACGGTGTAATAGTGCTGGTGAGCAAAAATTCTCTCAATTCAAGCGGTCAGAAATGGGAAATTCAATGCGCCAAAGAGGAAAATAAGCCGATTCGTGGAATCTGGGCCTATTCGACAGATCGAACACAAATTTCTGGCGTTACCACTTATGCGTGGAGTGACAAGAATATTAGCGATTTTATCGACTCGCTATAGGTCAAGGTCATGCGCAAAGCACTATAGTAGGGATTGATCATTACGCAAATATAAATTCCCTCAGCGGCTGCGTTAACGATGCCCACTCTGTCAAGGCGGTTTTGGAGCGACACGCCGATGGGACTGTCAATTTTGCAACTCCCCGAGTGATAACTGGAACAGGTCCAGCCGACATTGTTGAAAAGCATTTCCTCAAAGATGCTGTACGAGAGCTTTTTAGCGGCGATGCAGATATTGCGCTGTTCTATTTTGCCGGGCATGGATACATTGAGGATACCGGCGGCTTCCTTTGCGCAGGAGATTGCAGAACGGGCGATGATGGACTTGCTTTGTCGGAAGTTATGACTCTAGCCAACAACTCTAGGGCAAAGAATAAAGTCATTATTCTGGACAGCTGCCATAGTGGTATTGCAGGAGACACCTCGAATCTGGCCGGATTTGCTGAAATAAAAGAAGGAACAACAATCCTCACTGCATCAACAGCAGAGCAATATGCCATGGAAGCTCCGGGCGGCGGCTCTGGTGTTTTTACAAACTTATTTGTTGATGCGCTTGGCGGGGCTGCTGCGAACCTTGTTGGCGATGTTACCCCAGGTAGCGTCTACGCTCACATTGATCAATCACTTGGCCCATGGGCGCAGCGTCCTGTATTTAAGACAAACGTTAAAACTTTTGTTTCTCTAAGGAAGGCTGCACCTCCAATTGGCCTGGCCGATCTCCAGGCCATAATAAGGCATTTCCCGAGTGCAGATTATCAATTACCCCTAGATCCCTCATATGAGCCGGAACGCTCCGAGGAACAGCGCAATGACCCAACCATTCCAGCGCCCAATCCAGTGAATAACGCTATATTCGCCATCCTTCAGCGATATGTAAAAGTTAATCTTGTTCGGCCTGTTGGCGCACCCCATATGTGGCACGCTGCCATGCAGAGAAAAGCTTGCGAGTTAACAGTGTTAGGTCAGCATTATTGGAATCTCGTAAAAGAAGGCTTAATATAGGTCTTGAAATGACAGACAACTTATCTCTATTGTCACGCAAAGATCTCATAGAGAAACTAGCCGCTATTGAACATGAACGCTGGGCTCATTGGCAAAGCTATCTGCATGAGCAATGTGTGCGTCAAGAAGATGGCTCGCTTATAATTCCCGCCAAGCTTGCAGAGCGTTGGGAAAAGCAAATAGCCACCCCATATACAAGCCTAAGCGATGAAGAGAAAAATAGTGATCGAGAGCAAGTTTATAGGTACTTGCCAGTTATAGAGTCAGAGCTAAGCTCGGATTGGAGATGAGTTCCGAGTCCTCTTAAGATGCTAAATTTATATATCTATTTTCGGATTTTCCTGAATCCCCGATCCCCCGCCATGAAGGCTTCCAGCATGTGCGGGATCAGCGTCGCTGCATCGACAGATTCGCCATAGGTTTGCGCATGGAGCTGCGCATAGCGGTCGAGTTCGTCTTTCAGACTGGCCGGGCATGTAAAAGTCAGCTTGACGCTGCTGCTGGACGGCAGCGGCCCCAGCCGCAATTTCTTGGTTGGCGTGCTCATCGTGATGTTCCTCGATTGAACATGAGCGGCTGGTAGGGGCGAAGCGTCAAATCGCGCGCAACGATGATCCGCACCGGCAGGCCCGGCCGACTGGTCAAGGTCGGCTGGATGTTCATGTTGCGGCGGGTCATCTCCTGGCCGACCTGATTGATGCTGTCCTGCGCGCTGTCGCGCCCGGCGATGATGATGCGATCGCCGTCCTGACGGTTCTCCGGCGCGGCCAGTTCGGCGCCGACGCCCAGCAGCGTCGTCAGCGCCGCCCCGGCGAAGATGCGGCCCCAGTGGTAGTCCACGTCGTCTTCCAGCCCGGCATAGCCGGCCGGATCGGTGCCCACCAGGTTGTCGAGCGTGAGCGAAGACGTGTCCGGCAGGATGATCCGGTTCCAGACGACTTGAACGCGGCTCTGCCCGTAGCTGACCTGGCTGTTGTAGCGGCCGAGGATGCGCGAACCCTGCGGGATCAGCAGGAACTTGCCCGTGGCCGTGTCATAGACCGGCTCCGTGACCGTGGCGATCACGTCGCCCGGCAAGTCTGACTTGATGCCCGTCACCAGCGCGCCGGCGATCACCGTCCCGGCCATGACCTGATACGGCGAAGCCGGCAGGGTCAGGTTGCCGGAATTGCGGGTTTCCGTAGAAGCGCCTTGCAGGAACGCCTCCTTCTGTTCCTGCCGGTTCTGTACGGTGGTCGGATCGGCGGGCTGGGCCGCCGTCGAGGCCGGCCCGGCCGCCATCGGATCGAAGGCCGCATTGGCAGAGAAGCCCGGCGCAGCGGCGACCTGCGACTGCGCCACCGGCACGGCGCCTTGCGTGCCCGTGCGGAAGAACACCGACGATGCGGCCGCTTCCTCGGCCTCCTTCAACCGGGCCAGGCGCTCGGCCTCGGCCGGGTCGTGGCCTGGCGGCGCGTAGCCGACCGTCGGCTGCTGCTGTGCATTGACGATGGCCGGGCCAAGATCGCCCGGCAGCGGCGGCCCAAGTTCCGGCATCTCGGGCGGCAAGGCGGGCGGCAGTTGGGAATAGTCGGTCGGCAGCCGCTCCAGTCCTTCGGAGCGCGAAACGCGATCGACGTTGTACAGCTCGGTGGATTCGCCTGCGCCGCGCCGCTGCGGTTGCAGCGACCACATCAGCGCGCCCAGCACCGCCACCGACAGGCCGCCGGCGAGGATGGCTAGGGTGCGCCGGTTCAGGCGCGTGACCGGCTGCGGCTGCGCCCGCAGCGTCACCGCTTCCGGGGCGACCTTGCCCGCCTGCGGCGTGGCGAGGTCGGGAGTGTCGTCCTGGCTCATGGTCAGTTCCCCCGCGCGATGCCGTCGGTGCGCTCGATGCGTACCACGTCGCCCTTGTCGCCACCGAGGCGCAGTTCGGCCGCGCCGAACAGCCTATCCACGATGTAGTAAGGCGGACGGAAACGGTAGTTCACCAGTTGCCCGTCACCCTGCGCGCCGATGACGAACAGCGGCGGCAGTTCGCCTTGCGCGATGCCCGGCGGGAACTGGATATAGACCTTCTCGCCGTCATCGAAGGCGCGTAGCGGCTTCCACGGCGGATTGCTGCCGCTGACCGCGTAGCGGAAGCGGATCTTCTCCAGCGACAAGCCGGTATCGACCGGCGCGGCGGCGCTGGCCGCCTGCGCCTGGCGCTGCAAGGCCAGCATCCGGTCTTTCGGGTAGTCCCAGGACACCGAAGCCATCCATGCACGCTCGGTCGAGGTCAGCTCCAGCAGGTATGTCCTGCGGCTGGTGGTGATGACCAGATTGGTTTTCAGGCCCGAGCGGATGGGCTTCACCAGCACGTTCACGCGCAGCGCATCGCCGCTGCCGCTGGACGTGTCGCCCACGATCCAGCGCACGGTATCGCCGGCGGCGACCGTCACCAGTTCCTCGCCGGGCTGGAGCGAAACCACGGTCACGCGCCCCGGCGCGGCATAGACCTGATAGAGCGCGCCATCGGTGAAGGGCCACACCTGAATCGCGTTGACGTAGCCCTCGCGCGTGGGCGCGATGCGCGCCTCGGCGTTGGCCTTGGACACGCGCACCGTTTCGTCGGCCGGCTCCGGCGCCGGCTTGGCCTCGTCCACCTCCGGCAGCGGCTTCATCTGCGCCGGCATCGGCAGCACCTTCGGCACCTCCACAACTTCGATCGGCTTGGGTGGTTCGGGAAACGGCTGCGCCTGCACTGGCTCATCGAGCGAGATGGGCGGTGGCGGCTTGCCCTGCGTGGCGCAGCCCGACAGGGCCAGCAGCATCAACGGCAAAATGTAAAAGCGGAAAGGCAGGTTCATGGCTTGGCTCCTTCGGACGAATCCAGCTCGCGGCTCCACGACAGGCCATTGACGTAGATGCCGAGCGGGTTGCGGCGCAGGCGCTGTTCGGTGCGTGGGGTTTGCAGGACGGTGGACACCACGGCCGTCCATCGCTCCAGCCCCGCAGCGGCGCCATTGACGTAGCGGCGTTCCGTCCAGCGCACGTTGAAAGACGTGTCGCTGGCGCGCACGACACTGGTGATCTGCACCGTCACCGATTCGCGGCCGATGCGGGCGAACGGGTCATTGGTGCGGGCGTAGTCGTTGAGCACGGCCGCGCCCTTGTCGGTCGTGTAGTCGTAGGCATCGAGCCAGTTCTGGCGCACCACGATGGGGTCGATGGACAGCGAGCGAACCAGCGTGACGAAGTGCGCCAGATGGAAAGCGATCTGTGCATCGGCGGGTCGGTACGGCGTGGCGGCTTCGCCGACCGTCCGCACCTGGCCGGCCTGATCGACCTCGATGACGTAGGGCGTGACGATGGACTGCGCCGAGCGCCACACCAGGCCGCCCGCCATCAGCAGCGCGAGCACCAGGCAGCCGAAGGCCATCAATCGCCAGTTCTTCGCCTGCACGCGGGCCGAGCCGATACGGTCGTCCCATACCTGCGCGGCGGATTGATACGGGGTGGCCGGCTGCGGCGTGTCGGCATAGCGCACCTGCGGTCGCTTGAATCGCATGGTCGTTTCTCCTTATGAATCGGAATCGCGCAGGCTCGGGCCTTGCCCGGAGCCGCCACCGTCGCCACCGCGCAGCGTGTGGGCGGCGGTCGTGGCTGCATGGGTGATCTGCTGGCGGCGGTGCATCCGCTTGGCCCAGGCGGGTTGTTCCTGCTTCTGCGGGTTGGCCGCGCCGTCGGCGGCTTGGCCGGATGCAGCCCCGCCATCCGCCGCCGAGCCGTTCCACCCGGCGCGGAAAGAGCGGGTCATCTTCTGTGCGGCACCGGACGCGCCGGATGCGGCGCTGCGCCCGGCGGCCTGTGCGCCGGTCTTGGCGACGTTGCCGAGGCCGGCCATCGCGCCCTTCGCGCCGCCGCCCGCAGCGGCGGAACCGGCCTGGAATGCCGACCGGGCGCTGCCGGCCGCCGAGGTGGCGGCACGCGCTCCCGCGCCGGCCAGCTTCGCGGCGGCGGGTGCCATTCGCGCCCCGGCGGCCACTGCACCGCCTACGCCGGTCGCGGCGGCACCGATGGCGACGGCCGTGCCGGCGGCACCGATCGCCGCGCCGGCCATTGCGCCGGCGCCGAGTTGCGGCGCACCAGACACCAGGCCCGTGGCGATGCCCGGCCCGTAGATGCCTAGCGCCAGCAGCGCGAGCGAGGCCAGCATGATGACGAGCGCATGGTCGATGGATGGCTCATCGGGATGAACCTGGAACTCCGCGAACAAGCCCGAGCCGATGCCGACGATGACGGCCAGCACCAAGACTTTGATGCCCGCCGAAACCACGTTGCCAAGCACCTTTTCCGCGAGGAACGAGGTCTTGTTCCAGAGGGCGAACGGCACCAGCACGAAGCCGGCGAGCGTGGTCAGCTTGAACTCGATCAGCGTGATGAAAAGCTGGATCGCCAGCACGAAGAAGCAAAGCACCACGACCAGCCAGGCAATGAACATCACCACGATGGGATCGAGGTTCACGAACACCTCGGGGAAGCCGGCCATTTCGCCGATCTGGTCGAGGATCGGCGCGGCGGCGTCGATGCCGGTTTTCGCCAGCCGCCCCGGCTGGAGAAAGTTCTCCATCGTGATGGCCGAGCCGGTGGCCGTGATTCCCAGGCCGGCAAACGAACGGAACACGATGCCGGCCAGCAGGTTGAAGTTGTTGATGATGTAGGCGAAGGCACCGACGTAGAGCACCTTGCGCAGCAGCTTGGCGATCACGTCCTCGCCCTGGCCGGTCGCGTGGCTCATCGCCCAATACAAGCCGGCGATGGTCATGTCGATGACGATCAGCGTGGCGGTCAGAAACGCCACTTCGCCTTGCAGCAGCCCGAAACCGGAGTCGATGTAGCGCGAGAACGTGTCGAGGAAGCGGTCGATGATGGTCACGTCATTCATGGCGTGTCCTCCCCGGCAGGTTCATCGAAGCTCGGCGGGATCGGCGGCAGTTCGGCCAGCGAGCCGTATTCGTCCGGCCCGGTGTGGCCGGCGAAGAAGCGCCGCCGGAACGCTTCGGCGGCGGCGCGGCAAGCGTCCTCGCCTGCGGCCTGCATGACCTGTTGTGGATGGGCCGCGCATTGCGCACGCAATGCCTTGAGCCGCACCGGATCGGCGGCCAGGGTATCGGCCAGGTCGCCGGCCTGCTGCTGGCCGCACGCGGTCAGCAGCAGGGCCAGCAGCGAAGCCGGCAGGACAAGGACGCATCGCATGGCCGTGTCTCCCGTCAGTTGGAATAGAAATCCACGCGCTGCGGCGTGTACGGCGTGCCGGCGCCGAGGAAGCGCCGCCGCACTTCGCGGGCGCGCTCGGTGGCCGCCGCTTGCCGCGCCAGTTCCAGCGAGGCCGCCCGGTCTTGCGTGATCTGGAGCTGCTGCGCCTGGATGGACTGCTTGGCCTGCAAGGCAAGAAGCTGGTTCGTCGCCTGCATCGCTTGCAGCGCGCCGGTGGCGGACTGGCTCTGGCTCACGAGGTCGGCCAGCGCGCTTTCGTCTTGGGTCAGGTTCTGCGACACCTGGGCTTGCATCCGCATCGCGGTGTGCAGGCCGTTCAAGCTGTTCTGCCAGCGTTCGCGGGCGTCCTGCGCCATGCGGTCGCCGCTGACGGTGGCGGCGTACTGCTCGGGATACAGGCGCGCGAACTCCCGATCCATGCTCGTCACGTCGTAGGCCAGCCCCCGCGCCTCGGCGATCAGGCGCTCGGTGGTGGCGAGCGTCGAGCGCAGGCGGTTGAGGATGTTGAAGTCCAGATTCGCCAGATTGCGCGCCTGGTTCATCAGCATCTGTGCCTCGTTCTGGAGCTGGTTGATCTGGTTGTTGATCTGTTCCAGGGTGCGCACGGCCGTCAGCGTGTTCTGCACGAAGTTCGACGGATCGAACACGGTGATGGCCGCCGCCGGCTGTGCGAGCATCAGCGAGACGGACAGTGCGGCGGCGAGCGAGGCGGACAGCAAACGGGGCTTGGTCTTCATGGTGAAACCTCCAGTGGTTGGGCGTTGAGGAACGAAGTGGCCGCCGGTGCAGACGGCAGCAGGTCGGCGGCCCAATCAAGGCCGCGATGGCGCAGCCACGCGCCGGCGAAGCCGGGTACGCCGGCCTGCGTCAGCACGCGGTCGATGTCGCGTTGGTCTTGCGGTGTGGATGCGCCCACGAAGGCGAGCGCGGCCGGCCCCAGGTCGAGGTCGAACAGGCGATTGCCGAGGCGCGATTGGTAGTAGTAGTTGCGCTTGGGCTGCGCGGTGGCGACGATTTCGATTTGCCGGCTGTTGAGGCCGAAGCCCTCGTAGATCGTGCGAATTTGCGGCTCGGTGGCCTGCGGATTAGGTAAGAAAATCCTGCTCGCGCAGCTTTCGATGATCGCGGGCGCGATGGTCGAATCCTTGATGTCCGCCAGCGACTGCGTGGCGAAAATGACGCTGACGTTCTTTTTCCTGAGCGTCTTGAGCCATTGCCGGATGCGCGCAGCAAAGGACGGCTCATCGAGGAACAGCCACGCCTCATCGAGAATCAGCAGCGTGGGCGCACCGTCGAAACGCTCATCGAAGCGGGCGAACAGGTAGCGCAACACCGCTTGCACGGCGGCCGGGCTGTGCATCAGTTCTTCCATCTCGAAGCCCTGCACGTCGCCGAAACCAAGGCGGTCGGCGTCCGCATCCAGCAGCTTGCCGTGGGCACCGCCTAGGACATACGGCGACAGCGCCTGCCGCAGCGCGTTCGATTGCAGTAGCACGGAAAGCCCGGTCATCGTGCGCTGTTCCGGCGGCGCACCGGCGAGGCTTCCGAGCGCCGACCAGATAGCCGCCTTCTCGTCCGGGCCGACGGTCACGCCTTCATGCAGCAGGCGACCTTCCACCCATTCGGCGGCCCAGGTGCGGTAGCCCTCGCCGTCGATGCGGGCGAGCGGCTGGAACGCGATGCCGCCATCCGCGCCCAGGTCGTAGTGCTCGCCGCCCAAGCCGAGGATGGTGGCGCGCATCGAGCGCCCCATGTCGAAGGCGAAAATGCGCGAGCCGAAGTAGCGCCGGAACTGCATCGCCAGGATGGCGAGCAGCACCGACTTACCCATGCCGGTCGGCCCGGCGACCAGCGTGTGGCCTACGTCACCGATGTGCGTCACCAGCCGGAACGGCGTCGCGCCATCGGTGCGGGTGACGATCAGCGGCGGGCCGTCGAGGTGGTCGTTCTTCTCCGGCCCGGCCCACACCGCCGACAGCGGCATCATGTGCGCCAGGTTCAGCGTCGAGACGATGGGCTGGCGCACGTTCGCGTAGGCGTTGCCGGGGATAGACGACAGCCAGGCATCGACGGCATTGAGAGTTTCGGGGATGGTCACGAAGCCCCGGCCCTGGATGACGCGCTCCACCATGCGCAGCTTTTCGTCGGCAGCGGCGGCATCCGTATCCATCACGGTGACGGTGGCCGTCAGGTAGCCGAAGGCGACTTGATCGCTGCCAAGCTCCTGCAAGGCCGCGTCGGCATCGGCGGCCTTGTTGCTGGCGTCGGTATCGACCAGCGGCGATTCCTGCTGGAAGATCGTTTCGCGTAGCAGCGCGACGACGTTCTTCCGTTTCGCAAACCACTGGCGACGCAGGCGACCGAGTTCCTTTTCCGCCTCGGCTTTGTCCATGCAGACAAAGCGCGTGCTCCAGCGGTAGCCAAAGCCCAGGCGGTTGAGGTCGTCCAGCAGGCCCGGCCAGGTCGAAGTCGGAAAGCCGCGCACCGATGCCACGCGCAGGTGCAGATCGCCCAGCGTGGGCGCGAGGCCGCCGACCAGCGCGGAGTCGGCCAGCAGCGCGTCCAGATGGAAAGGCACCTCGGGAACGCCGATGCGGTAGCGCCGCGTCGAGACGGTCGCGTGCAGGTAGGTCAGCGTCTCGGCATCATCGAGCCAGGCGATTTCCGGCATCACGCCATCGAGCAGGTCGAATACGCGATCGGTTTCCGCTACAAACGCATCGAGCCGGCCACGCCAGTCCACGCCGTCGCCAGGTGCGTTCTCGTACAGCATCTTGGCGGCGCGGGCGCGGGATTCCTCGGGCGGCAGGAACGCCACCGTCAGGTGATAGCCGCTCTCGAAGTGGTTGCCGGATTCCTCGAAGGCGGCGCGGCGTTCCTCGTCCACCAGCCAGGACAGCGGCTCGGGAAAGTCGGAGTGTGGGTAGTCCGCCGCCGGCCGGCGCTCGGCCTCGATGAACAGCGCCCAGCCCGAACCCAGCCGGCGCAGCGCGTTGTTGAGCCGAGCCGATGCGGCGATCAGCTCGCCTTGCGTGGCGCTGTCCAAGTCGGGGCCGCGAAAGCGGGCCGTGCGCAGGAAACTGCCGTCCTTGTTCAAGACGACACCCGGCGCGATCAGTCCGGCCCAGGGCAACCAGTCGGCGAGCAAGGCCGGGCGCTGGCGGTATTCGGCAAGGTTCAGCATGGCGGCGTCTCCCTACACGTCCAGCAGCGGCCTGTGCTTGATGTGCCGGGCGAAGACCTGCATGAACTGCGGATCGACGCGAGCGCCCCACACGGCGAGCGAGTGGCCGACGATCCAGAGCACCAGCCCCGGAATCCACAGTTGCAGCCCCAGGCCCACGGCGGCGGCGAGCGTGCCGTTCGCAATGGCGACGGTGCGCGGCGCACCGCCCATGAGGATCGGTTCGGTCAGCGAGCGGTGTAGCGGCACCTCGAAGCCCGGCAAGTCGTTGGCGGTGCTCATACGACCGCCCCGCCGGAGAACGAGAAGAACGACAGGAAGAACGAGGACGCGGCGAACGCGATGCTCAACCCGAACACGATCTGGATGAGCTTGCGGAAGCCGCCCGAGGTGTCGCCGAAGGCCAGCGCCAGGCCCGTGGCGATGATGATGATGACCGCGACGATGCGCGCGACCGGCCCCTGGATCGAATCGAGGATGGATTGCAGCGGGCCTTCCCACGGCATCGAGGAACCGGCGGCCTTCGCCGTGCCGGCCGTCATCAGCATGACGGCGGCCAGCAGCAGGCCGTGGTGCGTCGGCGCGGCCAGCCGCCGCAGGCGGGCGAAGGCCGAAGCCGGATTTACGGAAAGGCGCAAAGCATGGGCGTTCATCTGCGTCATAGCAGTTCTCCAGGTTGGTCAGGGGACGAGGAAGAAAGCGGCGGCAGCTCGGGAAACGGCGTTTCCAGCACGTCCGCCAGGCGATAGCCCGCAGCGTCGAAACCGACGACGCGGACGATGGTTTCGACATGGCGCTTGCGGCCACGTCCGGCGATGTGGATGACGACGTTGACCGCTTCGGCGATCAGTGCCCGCGGCGGATTCACCGCGACTTCGAGAATCAGTTGCTCCAGGCGCAGCAGCGCGCCCAGCGCGGAACCGGCGTGGATCGTGGCAATGCCGCCTGGGTGGCCGGTGCCCCACACTTTGATGAGGTCGAGGGCTTCCCCGCCGCGCACTTCTCCGACGACAACGCGATCCGGGCGAAGGCGCATCGTGGCGCGCACCAGCTCCTGCATCGACACCACGCCGGCCCGCGTGCGCAGCGGCACATGGTCGCGGGCCGCGCATTGCAGCTCGATGGTGTCTTCGAGCACCAGCACGCGGTCGCCGGTGGCGGCGATCTCGGCCAGCAGCGCGTTCGCCAGCGTGGTCTTGCCGGTGCTGGTGCCGCCGGCGATCAAGACGTTCTGCCGCTCGCGCACCGCGCGGCGCAGGAAGTCCGCTTGCCCGGCGGTCAGGATGCCATCGGCCACATACTGATCCAGGCCGATGATGTTCACGGCGCGCTTGCGCAGCGCGAACGCCGGGCCGGGCGCGGCAGGCGGCAAGATGCCCTCGAAGCGTTCGCCCGTCTCCGGCAGCTCGGCGGTCAGCAGCGGCTGACCGCGATGCACTTCCGCGCCGACGTGGGCCGCGACCAGGCGGATGATGCGTTCGCCATCGGCTTCGGGCAGTTCGACGCCCAACGGCGCACGGCCCGACGACAGCCGATCCACCCATAGCGTGCGGTCGGGGTTGAGCATGATTTCCACCACGTCCGGGTCTTCCAGCGCGGCGGCGATCAGTGGCCCCATCGCTGTGCGCAGCATCTGGATGCGGCGATCCAGCGACGTGGCGGCGGACGAACGAGGCTCGGGCGGAAGTTGGGGAACGGCGCTCATGAGGCACGCTCCTGGGCTTCGGCCAGCGCCGCCGCGTCATCCATCCGTGCGGTGTCCGGGTGCAGTTCTTCCACCACGTCGCGCACGAGGCTGCGGCCGCGCAGCAGGTGCCGGCCGAGCTGTTCGACGAATTGCTCGAAGCGGGCCTTGCCTTGGGCGCGGGCCGCGTCTTGGTGCGCTTCGGGAACTGGCGTGCTGACGGTCAGGAAGTAGCGGACGAACAGCGCCAGCGTTTCGATCTGGATGTTCTGGTCACGCTCCAGGCGTTCGGCCTGCCGCGACAGACGATCCAGCCGCTTGGCGATGGCCGCCTCGCGCTGGTCGCCGGCATCGGGCGACAGCCACGATGCGAGCGCCGCCGCGACGATGCTGGATTTCGACACGCCTTTCTTGGCGGCCAGTTCTTCCAGGCGCTTGGCGTGCTCCTGCTGGATGAACAGATTGAGTCGGTATTGGCTCATAGCTCGATTCCGTCGTGTTGGTCGAGGGAAGCCAGCCGGGCCATGCGCTGCATGGCCGGGTCGAGCTGGCCGGGAAGCGGCAGCGGCAGGTCGTCGTCATCGAGCAGCGCCAAGTCGTTGGCGGCTGGCGCTTGTTCGGGGTGGTACTCGGCGACCTCGGGTAGCTCCGGTTGCCGGCGTGGGCCCCCGTCGTCGGCGCTGCCCAGGTCATCGACGGATGCCGTGGCCAGTGCGGTGGGAACGGCGGGAATCGCCAAGCCGCTCCAGTCGTCGGGACGAGTTGGCGGCACGTCGGCGTAGCGCCCGGCGGCGAGCGCAGGCGGCGACAGCACGCGCCGCTTGAAGTTGGCGTCGGCGTAGTAGCGCAGCTTCTTCGCCTTGATCGGTGGCAGGCTGGATACCATCACCACCGACTCGTCGGGCGGAAGCTGCATCACTTCGCCTGGTGTCAGCAGCGGCCGGGCCGTTTCCTGCCGCGACACCATGAGATGACCGAGCCAGGGTGCGAGCCGGTGGCCGGCGTAGTTGCGCTGGGCGCGAAGCTCGGTGGCGGTGCCGAGGGTTTCGGAAATCCTTTTCGCCGTGCGTTCGTCATTGGTCGCAAACGTCACGCGAACGTGGCAGTTGTCGAGGATGGAATGGTTCTGGCCGTAGGCTTTGTCGATCTGGTTGAGCGACTGCGCGATGAGGAAGCTGCGGATGCCGTAGCCGGCCATGAACGCCAAGGCAGTCTCGAAAAAATCCAGGCGGCCCAGCGCGGGGAACTCATCGAGCATCAGCAGCAGCTTGTGGCGGCGCTGTATGCCGTCGCTGCCATCGAGAGATTCGGTCAGCCGCCGCCCGAGCTGGTTGAGGATCAGCCGGATCAGCGGCTTGGTGCGGCTAATGTCCGAAGGCGGCACCACGAGGTACAGCGATACCGGGTGCTCGGCGGAAATCAGGTCGGCGATGCGCCAGTCGCAGCGCGAGGTGACTTCGGCCACCGTGGGATCGCGGTACAGGCCCAGGAACGACATGGCCGTGGACAGCACGCCCGACCGCTCGTTGTCCGACTTGTTGAGCACTTCACGCGCAGCGGACGCGACAACCGGGTGTGGTGCATCGCCCAGGTGCTTCGTCGTCATCATCCGATGCAAGGTCAGCTCGAACGGGCAAGCCGGATCGCTGAGGAAGTTGGCGACGCCGCGCAGCGTCTTGTCTTCGCCCGCGTAAAGCACATGCAGGATGGCGCCGACCAGCAGCGCGTGCGAAGTCTTTTCCCAATGATTCCTGCGTTCCAACGCTCCGTCAGGATCGACCAGTATGTCCGCCACGTTCTGCACGTCGCGCACCTCATGCGCGCCGCGCCTAACCTCCAGCAGCGGGTTGTAAGCCGCCGACTTCGCATCGGTTGGGTTGAACAGCAGGCAATGCGAGAAGCGCGATCGCCAGCCGGCGGTCAGCGTCCAGTTCTCGCCTTTAATGTCGTGGACGACGACGGACGCGGGCCAGCTCAACAAGGTGGGAACGACCAGGCCGACACCCTTGCCAGAGCGCGTGGGCGCGAAGGTCAGGACGTGTTCCGGGCCTTCGTGCCGCAGGTACTGGCCGCGATGCAGGCCGAGGAAGATGCCGGCGGGCTGTGTCAGCCCGGCCTTGCGAATGTCGGCGGCATCGGCCCAGCGTGCGGAGCCGTAGGTGGTGACAAGGCGCGATTGCCGCGAGCGCCACACCGACATGGCAATGGCGACGATCACGGCCACCAGGCCGCTGCCGCCCGCGATGGCGCCGCCTATGTCGAAGACATGCGGCGCGTAGGCATCGAAGAAGAACCACCACTCGAACAGCCGCCAGGGGTGATAGACCGGCGTTCCGAAGAAATCAAACCAGGGCGAGCCAAGGCGTACTTGATAGGCCAGAGCGGCGGCTGTCCATTGTGTTGCACTCCATACACCGGCGATCACGATGCTGAAGACGGCGGCGATCTGCCCGAATAGCACGCCCTGAGCTTGCATGACTGGCCTCCGATTCCTGCGCTGATTCCTCGTTCACGCGCGGCACAAGGACGTGCCGCATAGCGTGAGGATCAGTGCCGGGTCAGTGCCGGTCAAAGGCCGTTTTCAGAAGAAAGGGCGAGAAAAAAGCAAGATTTCGCGCAGGAGCGCAGGCAGAAAAAACGCCACAAGCGATGGCGCGTTGCGGCGTGTCAGGCAAAAAAGCCGAAAATTTGTGTCGAAGTGCCGACGATCAGAACTTAGGCGGTTCCTTCCGTGGCGTATAGGGCGTGTTGCCATCGCCATAGAACCGTTTGCGCGTGGCTTCCGCCACGCGGTTGCACAGCACGTCGCCCAGCGTGGCGCGATCGGTCTTGCACTGTTGGCGCAGTTCTTTAAGCCGCTCGGGATTGGATGCCAGTTCTTCAACTGTCAGGATAGCTGTCGTTTGGGGCGTTTCGGATTGACCGCAAGCCGTTAATGCCACGGCCAGCAAGAAAGGAATGGTCTTCTTCATGGCCTGAGTTCCTCCTGTGGTTCGGGATCAATACTCGGGAAGTGCCGGCTGATTTCGGGGGACTCGATGGCCTGTACCCGCTCGATGAAGCGAAGCAACGTATCCGATGGCTCCTCGTCCAAATACAACAGATAGGTCGTAAGCATTGGCGAGCGGCCAGTCAGTGGTCGTGCCACGATGCCCTGTTCTCGGCTGGCCACGATGTGCGCGGCTCCAGTCAATCCTAGGGCGAAGCCTGCGGATACCAGCGCCATCATCAGATCACAGGAAGTGACTCGCTCGGCAACGATCGGCTCCATGTCCACACGCCGAAGGACTCTCTCAACCTGCTTCGCATGCCCCTCGCACGCTTGTGGATCGCATAGCACCAGTGGATAACGCAGTAATTCGTCCAAGGGGATGCGCTTATGGATCAGCAACGGATGACGGGCCGGCACAGCCACCATCATCGGGTCGTTCCAGGCAGGCAAAGCCGTGATGACTTCCCCAACTTCGTCAGATTGAGCGAATCCTACGTCGTACAGGTCTTCTTGTAGCCCCTTGAGCTGCTGAGAAAGTGGCACCTCAAACAGCCGGATTTCGACTTCGGGTTCTTCTTGTCGGCAAAGAGCCAACAGGGCAGGCAGGCGCGACGGTGTAAAGCCATCGGACAGAGCGATACGCAACTGACCGTGAAAGCCATTAGCCGCTGCTTTGACGCTATCGCGGGCCTGCTCCAAAGTGGTAAACACACGCCGCACATGCTCTAGAAAAAGTCGCCCGGCGTGGGTCAGTTTCGTACTGCGTGTGGTTCGGGCGAACAGCACCGCGCCAAGTTCTTCTTCTAGCTCCTTGATGGCACGCGACAGAGCCGACTGATCGACGTGCAATCTCTCGGCAGCACGGGCGAAGCGGAGTTCTTCGGCTACTGCCAAGAAGCAGCGAAGATGCCGAAGCTCCATGAGTCACCCCCTTCTTGGGTATCGTTTCCAATTAACAGGCAGAAGGCATCGTCAAGGATTGAGAAATATTTATAAAGCTTCTCACTCACTCTTCTCGCCTCTTTTTAATATAAATACTAGCGATAACATCGCTAGCGATGTATATGCCCTGCACTAACCTGCATCAAATATAAATACTAGAAATTCTTTACACGCATCGCGTACGTTACCAGCAGGATAAGCGCGATCTGAGCTATCAATGCGATCCGCCGGATGGCGGTTTGATCTTGTTTGGTGAAAGTCCGTTTGGACACAGTAGCAGCGATGCCATGAAAGACAAATACCACCAAACCCACGTAGGGAAATATCATGGTTCGCCAGGGGCCAATGAACGTAATTGCCAAACCGGTAATGGCTACTAAGCCGGCGACTGCCCGGTGGGAGATGTAGATCGCTTTCGCTCTACTATTCATACCGCGACTACCAGTAGCATCCCCCTTCCATGCCAAGAGTGACCAAATTCCCGTCATCAGTATGGATAAAACGGCGGTTAAGATGTGCAAGTGTTTGAAGGCGATATACATGGAATTTCCTATCTTTTCATCGTAGGTGGTCTTCATTCGGATGAGCGCTTAGAACTCAACGTTGAATTTTGGTATCTCTTGTTGGTCAGGACACCAACCAGAGACTTCACGGCATTTCGCAATTCCGCACCAGCGACTTCATCAATACCCAACTGACGAGACAGCATTTCTGGAATATGTTTTGCAGCATGACGCAATTCATCTCCATGTGGTGTTAGTGCAATAAGCACCCGTCGCTCGTCTCCAGGGTCACGTTGTCGAGTAATGAATCCTCCATGCTCCATGCGTTTAAGCAGGGGGGTTAGCGTGCCATTTTCAAGATGCAAACAATCGCCCAAATCCCCAACTTTGACTGGCGATCTTTCCCATAACACCAGCATGACAAGATACTGTGAATAGGTCAGCCCCAAAGGCTCCAGCATGGGTCGATAAACTCGCGTCAGCAGGTTCGTCGCAGCGTAAAGTGGGAAGCAAAGCTGGTGATCTAGCAGTAGTGGATTATTTTCTGTTTTGGGAGGTTTGGAGTTCATGATTTAGCACCAGCTCTTGGATTTGGATTGGCTACTGTTTAACAGATGGTCGCTGTCCGCCAGATCGGACAAGTTGAGCATGCTGTCGAGTAAATATTGGTTCCAGGCAAGATCCAAGAATTATGCCTTTCTAGCGATTATATCGCTATCCAACAAAAATTCAAGAACAGAAACTTTTCTTCGGCCCTGCTAGAAGCCAGATTGACCAAAGGTACTTCAATAGCCAAGGCTGAGGCTCCAGCACAAGGAACAGCCTGAACCCGCGACAAGAGAGCTTGCGCTGCGGGACAGGCCACAAAAATCCTCCTGCTGGAGACTGTTCACTCCGCCTGCAATATCACTTTCATGGCTTTCTCACGCGCTGCGTTGCCGAACACTTCATAAGCTTGGACTACGTCATGCAGAGCAAAGCGATGGGTGACAAGTTGCTCCGGCTTCACCTTGCCAGCCTTCACCGTCTGTAGGAGCATCGGCGTGCTGTAGGTGCTGACCAGACCAGCCGAGAGCGTGATGTTGCGACTCCACAACTTCTCCAGATGCAACTCCACGGGCTTGCCATGCACGCCGACGTTGGCAATACGACCACCGGGAGCGATGATCGACTGGCAAGTGTCGAAGGTAGAGGGAATGCCCACCGCTTCCACCGCCACGTCCACACCCTTACCGCTGGTCAATGCCAGGACTTGCTCCACCGCGTCTCCGGTACCAGCGTTGATGCCGTCGGTTGCGCCGAAGCGGCGTGCAACCTCCAGTCGAGCCAGATCGGTGTCGATCATGATGATCCTTGATGGCGCATAGAACTGTGCGGTCAGCAGCACCGCCATGCCGATGGGGCCGGCACCGACGATCGCTACCGTGTCGCCCGGCCGCACCTGGCCTGCCAGCACACCGATCTCGAAGCCGGTGGGCAGGATGTCGCTGAGCATCACCAGCGCTTCGGGGTCTACGTCTTGCGGTGCCGGATACAGACTGTTGTCGGCATGTGGTATACGGACGTACTCGGCTTGGGTGCCGTCGATCTGATGGCCGAGAATCCAGCCGCCATCCGTGCAATGTGCGTAAAGTTGCTTCTTGCAGTATTCACAGCGACCACATGAGGTCACGCAGGAAATCAGCACCTGATCACCTTTTTTGAAGTTGCTGACAGCCTCGCCAACTTCCTCGACGACCCCTACACCTTCATGCCCCAGAACCAGGCCATCGACCGCCTCGGGCAGGTCACCTTTGAGGATATGCAGGTCGGTACCGCAGATGGTGGTGTGGGTGATGCGGATAACCGCGTCAGTGGGATGAGAGATGGTCGGCTGGGGCTTGTCCGCCCACTCCTTTTTGCCTGGGCCACGATAGATGAGCGCTTTCATGAACAGACTCCGTAGAAATGTTGAAGGTAGTGAAACCGCCGCTGCTGATTTCAGCCCAGCCGCCGTGCAACGGCGGCTGGATTGACGGCACAGAAAGAGCCACTGACCACAGCGGTACACCCGAAACGGCAGGCTATGTTCCGACCTGAGCGGCAACAGGCCAAGCCGTGAGGGCACACAGTCGCGACGACAGTCAGCGTGTATGCACCGAAAGCGTGACGTCGATATTGCCTCGGGTCGCATTCGAGTACGGGCATATCTTGTGTGCCTCGGCCACAATCTCCTCGGCCTCGGCTTGGCTGACGCCAGCGATGGTCACGTCCAGTGCGACACTCAAGGCGAACCCGCCGCTACCGTTCGGAACCATGCTCACAGTGGCGATCACATCGATGTCGTTGTCGCGGATCTTGGTCTGCTTGTTGCGCGTGCCGTGAATGACGGCATTGCCGAAGCAGGCCGCGTAGCCGGCCGCGAACAGTTGCTCCGGGTTGGTCGCACCACCCTTGCCGCCGAGTGCTGAAGGCAGGGCCAGAGGCAAGTCCAGCAAGCCATCGTCGCTACGCACGGTGCCGCTACGGCCGCCGACGGCGGTGACTTTCGTGGAATACAGCGTACTCATAGTGTTTCTCCTAGATGATTGATCAAGTCCACATGGACGCTAGCGATTATATCGCTAGATAACAAATAAGCAACAGGCTTGATCGAAGTGTTCAGATCGACAATCTCCCCGACCTCCCACCTGGTGCGACCCGCCCACCGCAGATGTGCTGCCATCTTGGTGGCCATCGGCACATCGGCTTTATTCCGTATCCAGCGAACCTGTGTTCGCCGTCTGAGTGTTCGTTGGAGCAAGGATCGGAAATCCTAGGACTACTAAATCAGCCTATGCTGGGGCCTCTTGGCCTCCCCAGTTCCCAGGACACGGCGCTAGCACTCACGGTTGCGGCGAGCTGCTGCCCTAGCCGCCGTTCGATCACCGGACGCCACGGCACCAGGCTGAAACCCATGCCGTCATCGAGCATCGCGTAGCGCCCGCTGGCGAGCATGACCGAGCGCCGGTAGATGCCGGCCACGCGCTGCCCGTCCGTGACGGGCCGATGCTCCAGGCCGGTGTCGGCGGCAATGTCCTTGGCGGCCTGCGCCAGTTCCCGGTTGCGCAGCGTCCCCAGCAGATTGCGGGCGAGGATCACGCGCTGCCCGCGCCGCTGGGCCAGCCCCTGTTCTTCGAGGAAGTCGGCGCGCTGCTGCAAGGCTGCCTTGGCATCGCCACCAAAGCCCAGGTCGCCCAGCCCTCGGCCGCCGCCGATCAGTTGCTGGTCGAGCCAGGTGGCCCCGATCACGCGCGCCTGCCGTTCGATGGGTAGATGCGATTTCAGCTCCACCGCCACGCCGCCCAGGCGTTGTGCGTCGTACTGGCGGCCACGCTCGGCCAGGTCGTCCGGCACCTTCCATAGTCCATCGGCCACGCGCTCCACGATGCCAGCCCGGCGCAGGGCTTCCAGCCGGCGAACGTGCGCCGCGACGACTTCCTGCGGATCGCGTCCAGCCGTGGCCCGGCCTTGTTCGATGGCAAGGTGATGATCGGCGCGATACAGGCCATTGCTCGCCAGCGCGGCGATGTTCTTGTCGGCCGCCCGCACCTCGGCGGAACCGCGCACTTCCACTACCGCGCCGGTGGGGTAATTCGCCAGCTCGTCGCGGGCGTTCAAGGCGACGTAGTGGGCCTTGCCGTCCACGCCGTCGATGACCAGATAGCCGCGGTCGTGCAGCTCGTCGGCCAGCCCCTTGCCGGCCACGCGGCCGACAATGGCGCGGCCGTCGTCGCCCGGCTCGAACACCGCCAGCTCGCGCGGCTGGCCGCTCATGGCACGCTGCATCGTTCGGATAATGTCGCCACGCTCGCCCAGGGCGCGCAAGGTCTTCTCGGCATCGGCATGGACGGCCCAGGTGCCGGGCTGCGTCTCGTCGGCCAGGCCCAGGCGCTGCAAGCGTTGCAGGCGGCCGATCAGCAGCAGGCGCTGGCGCTGCAACGTCGGTTCGTTGAAGCGTTCGATCTGCACCCGGCCATCCTCGCCGGCCTCGCGCTGCAACGCGCGGTCGAGGCTCGTCCACCGCTCTTGCTCCACCTCGCGCTGCAAGGTCTGCTGGATCTCCAGTTCGGTGCGCGGCCCCAGCCATTCCGTCGCCAGTTCGGCGGCACGATGGCGGAAGCCGTGGGCGATGTAGTCCCCGGCGATGATGAGGTCTTTGCCGGTGTCGTCGCGCCCGCGCACGATCAGGTGGGTGTGCGGGTTGTCGGTGTTCCAGTGATCGACCACCACCCAATCCAGCCGCGTCCCTAGGTCGGCTTCCATCCGGTTCACCAGATGCCGGGTGTAGGTACGCAGGTCGTCCAGCTCGGCGCCGGCCTCCGGGGAGACGATGAAGCGGAAATGGTGCCGGTCGTCGTCGGCCCGCTCCTTGAAGGCATCGAGGTCGGCTTCGTCGGTCTGCGGCCCGTAAGCCCGCCCAGGTTCGCCGTCCCGGCCGGCGCCGTCGCGCTCGATGTAGCGCAGGTGCTTGGCGAGCGACTGCGGGCTGGCGTTGCGTTGATTGACCAGCAGGGTCTTGATGGTCACGCGCCGCGACATGGGCGTCAGCTTCGCCCCGGCGAAGCGCGCCGCCGTGTGGCCGCGCCCCAGGCGCGAGCCGGGCCGCTGGCCTGCGCGTGCGCCGATGCCACCGGCTGCGGAATGGCGCATCGAGGATTTGCCGCCGCTGGCCTTGCCTGCCTGCTTGAGCACCTTGGAAACGAAGCTCTGGCCGTGGCCCTTGCCCCGGTTCCTCGGGGCGCTGGGACGCACGCGGAAATCGTCGTCGCGGCGGTCGGTCATGGCTGCGCTCCCAGCAAGCTACGGCGTGTCCTGTCGTGCGAAGCACGCGGACATGCCTGCATTGGCGCGGGCCTCGCGCCCCACGCGGCACGGCGGCGAAGCCGCTCCGTGCCGCGCCACCCCCATGTGCAGACAGGCTTTCGACGCGGCCCGGTGCCGCGTCCTTTTGTCTTGCCTTCCGCCTTTGCCTTCCGCTGTCGCTCCAGGCACCGGCGGCCCGGCGGCGCTGCGCTGCTTGCAGCCAGCCCGCCGGCGAACGCGCCAATGGCTGCAGGCCGGGCGCATTCGAGGCAAGACGCCTGCACATGGGAAAGCAGCGCGAAGTGCAGCGCGGATGCGCTTGCACTGCACGCGCGACAACAGCCGGAAAGCCACGGGATCGACACGCCCGATGGCACGAGAAGATGCACGGCAACGTGCAGCGAATCGGCGGCCATCATGGGCGTGTCTCCAGCCAGATCGGATGCGCGACGCCGATCACGGCGGATGCGCTGACCGGGCCGAAGTAACGGCTGTCGAACGATGCCGGATTGGTCACGCTCAACAGGAACAGCTCGCCAGGTTCAAGGCGGCGGCAAAGCGGCAAGGACGGCAGCGGCCGACCCAGCCGGTCGGTCGGCAGAACGGCGGCCGCAGGCACGCCGTCGATGCGTACCTGACCGGCGACGATGCAGACGTGTTGCGGCGCGACCGCGCCCACACGTTTGAGCAGCGGAACGCGCGTCGGCAGGTAGCCGCGCTGCGCAGCGAGCGCGGCGGCCGTGGCTGGCAGCGGCACCAGCACGATGCTGTCCACGGACAAAGGACGTGGCAGCGAGGCGGTGCGACCGTCGAACGGGTCAATGCGATACCAGCCGACCGCCACGCTGTCGGACGGGTTGTAGGTCATGCGCGGCAGCGGCGACACGAAAGCCGCCCAGGCCAGCGTAGCAAAGCCGATGGTGGCCAGTGTCGCAACGACGATGCGAGCGCGCAGGCGCGAGCGAGGACGCGGCGCCACGTCGGGCGCGTTGGGTGTGGTAGTCGAGGCGGTCATGGCAGCACCTTTCCGGCCAGCCAAGCAGCGTGCCGCTCGGCGGTGTATTCGGGCAGCGCCAAGCGCGCCGCAAGGCGGTTGCCTAGCGTGCGCCAGTACGCAGGCGACACGTCGATGGCGGCGATGCCCAGCGCCTCGATGCCGTCGATACGTTCCAGCACGGCGCGCACGTTGGCGTCGCCTTCGGTGTGCAGCAGCAGGCGCGCGCCCGGCTGCACGCCGGGGATGCGCTGCGCCGCGTCCAGTGGCGTGCAAGCCTGCATCACCATGAGCTGCCAGCGGATCGTGCCGTAGTCGTTGGCCTGCCAGCGGATGCGGCAGAGCATCGCGCCCGGCAGGAACACCGCGCAGCGCCGCCAGTCGTCCAGGCGCAGCGTGCGCGCAGGTTCGCCGAAGCGCAGGTAGAGCTTGAAGCGGTGTTCAAGGTAGGCCAGCGAAACGCGCGTCAGCGGCACGTTGCTGGCCTGTCCGGCCAGTGCGGCGGGATGCGGCGGCAGTGCAGCCGTGGCCGCGCCAGCGGCAGGCGAAGCGGATGCAGTCATGGTGTGTTCTCCCTGTGGTTCTCGGGAAACTCCCGCTCCAGCAGGCCGCGCAGCAGGTCGGCCACGGTCAAGCCTTGCGTGAAGGCCGACACTTTGATGCGCGCCCGCATGGCGGGCGTGATATCGAGCGTCAGGCGCGCGGTGTAGAGGTCGCCTTTGCCCAGCGCAGTGGCGTCGCCCTGGCGAATCCACGCCTCGGCGTGCGGATTCGCGGGCGGACGTGCGCCGATGCCGACGCGCTTGCCCGTGCGTTTGTTGTTGGGTGGCTGCTTCGCTGTCATGTCGGCCACCGCAGCAGTTCATCCACCAGGGCGGTGATTTCACGGGCGGCGGCACTGTCAGGCGCTGTTTCGCGTGCGAGCCGACCGGCAGCCACGCTGTCAGCGAACACGATGCGCTGGTGCACCTCGCTGCGCAGTGCCGGTAGCGGTTGTTCGGCCAATGCCTGCCGCGCTTCGCGCCCAATGACTGTCGTGCTGACGCGCCGGTTGATGACGAAGGCTGCGCGGAGCAGCGGACGGAACACCTGCGCCTCACGGATCAGCGCCACCATCTCAGCGCTCGCCCACAGGTCGTAAGGGCTGGGCTGCACGGGAATCAGCACACAATCGGCCGCCAGCAGCGCGGAGCGCGCCAAGGCCGCAATCCTGGGCGGCCCATCAATGACGACGTGATCGGCCCGCCTGGCGAGTTCTGGCGCTTCCTGATGCAGCGTTTCGCGGGCCAAGCCCACGGCGCTGAACAGCCGTGGCAAGCCTTGCTGGCTCCGGCGCTGCGTCCAGTCCAGCGATGAACCCTGCGGGTCGGCATCGAGCAGGATCACCTGCTGACCTCGCAGGGCCAGTTCCCCGGCGATATGGGTGGCGAGTGTGGTCTTGCCGACGCCGCCTTTCTGGTTGAGCAGAGCGAGGATCATGGCGCAGCCCTCCGGCTTGGAAGACCGCGCTGTTTTTGCCTTGCCGAACGGGGTTGGTTTTGCCCTCGGTTTCGCTGTCGGATTTGCCGCTGATTTTGTCTTTCGGCAGTTGTCCACCGAAACGGTGCTTCTCTACTAAAAGTTAGAGAATTTAAGTTAGGTAAGTTAGAGGGCCGTAAAACCCAATACTGGCGCAGCTTTGCAGCCGATTGGCACGCCTGATAGCACGATAGGGACACGCCTGATAGCACGATACCCCGCACGCCTGATAGCACGACACTATTCACAGGCTTTCCCGGAGTTATCCCCGTGCCGTCTGCGGCACGGGCCGGAAGGTCAGCAATTCCGTTCCATCGTCCGGCATGCGCTCGATTCCCAGGACATAGCCAGGCAACGATTGCCGCGCAACCAATGCGCGCAGATCGCACGCAAAATCGTAGGGTTTGGCGGTACTGCCGGATTTCTGGTGCAGATAGCGAAAATCGAACTGCCAGCCATATTCCTGCTTGCCGCCATGCTTGCGCACCAGGCGGTACAGCCAGCGTTCGATGCCGCCAGTCAGGCGGAAGTACGTTGGGTCGATGGTCAGCACCAGGGCGGCATCCACCACGCCCGCATAGAACCAGTCGGGCAGGATCAGCTCGATGCCCAGCGGCGTGCCGCTGGCATCGGCCAGTTCCTTCCATTCGTTGATCCAGGAAAAGCGGTGCAGCCGCCGCCCGGTTGTCTCGCGGATGGAGGTGGCCACCGTGGTCGATTGCAGGCGATCCAGCGCCGCTTTCAGACGCTGGTAGTCCCGTGAGCCGGTGCCTCGCCCGACGAAGCGCAGGATCTCGTAGGGTGTGGCGCGCATCAGCCGGGATGTGGGCAAGCCCGCATCCTTGGCTTCGACGATCTGGCTGGCAGCCCAGATCAGGATGTCGGCATCCCAGATCGTGGCGATGCCGACATCCTGCGTCCCTTCTACGCGGATGGTGATGTTCCCGCTGCGAAAGTCGATCGGCGCGGTGCGCCGTGACTTCGCCAGCGAGAAGAACGGATAGGCCATCAAGTCCTGGGCATCGCGCGGCGCCATGTCGCCCGGCAAGGCGCGGAACAGATCGAGCTGTTCGCGTTCTTGCTGCGGTCGCTGCCGGGATGGCGGCGATGGGCTGGACATGGGGATGGCCACCGGCGATGCGCCTATCAGCGGCGATCACGGTAGTCACCCGCATGGCGCTCGGCATACTCCGGGTCGGAAGTGGCATCGAAGCTACGCGCATCGGCCCAGGCATCCAGGTCGGCTACGGCATACATGACGCGCCGGCCGAATTTACGGAACTTCGGCCCGCCGCCGATCACGCGTTGTTTCTCCAGCGTGCGCGGCGACAGGCGCAGGTATTCGGCGGCTTCGTCGTTGGTGAGATAGCGTTGGGGCTGCGCGGGCGCAGCGACAACAGTGGCGGCAGGCCGCAAGAGAGCAGGACGCATGGGAAGTATCTCCATCAAGCCCGGCCACACCACGCGGCCGGATAGAGGCACTTTCAAGAAATTCAGGCTGCTTGCTAAGGGACGAATTGCAGGGGCTGCAAAACGTCCCCCCTTACTACGCTGCAACTGGCGCAAGCTGCGCCAGGCTGCGATAGCCGCCACGCATCAGCACCTCGCCACGCCGCACCAGCCGCCGCACGCGGGCACGCAAGGCGCTGTCCTTGTGCCAGTCAGCCGCGATGGCATCCACACCGAACAAGCCTTCGGCCACCTCGCGCAAGGATGCACCCACCAGGGTCGCATCGAGCGCTTGCAAGGTGTGCAGATCCAACAGCGCAGCCGCCGATGGACGCTCTCGGGTCGTCACCACGGGCGCGGCCTCGGGCAATCCGGCCAACGTGTTCAATTGAGCGATCATCGCTTGGTAGCGAGCGCACGGCATCGCGCAGGCACGGATGGCATAGGCGTAAGCCGTGCCATCGACCAGGCCGGGTGCGAGCGCGAAGCGCAGGCAGCACCCCGGCCATCGCGCCACCAGTACCAGGCGCTTGCCGTCGTGAATCAGGTGTTTGGTGCCTGGAATGCGCCAGAACTCGAACACCACCGCATCGGGTGGCGGGTCGGCGTCTGGGTAGAGCTGCACCACGACGTCGTGATCAGGAAACCAGGCCGGGTGCGCGTCCCGCGCATCCAGCGCCGGGTCTTCCAGCAGGCGTAGCCCCCAGCGCTGCGCCGCATCCGGCCTGCCACGACGGCGCAGCCAGTCGAGCCGGTAATCAGGATTGCGGCGCAGGTACTCCCAGGCCAGGGCTGGGCCATCGAGATGCAGCGTGTAAAGATACGCGGCGGTTGGATACCAGTGCTCGTGGTGTTCGGCGCTCGGGTCAGCCATGACGCAACCTCCTGTCGGACAGCAGGAACGTCGCCACGGGCGTGAAGAAGGCAAACTACGGCGTCATCGGCAAACCGTCATGGATGGCTGGGTAAACTGGCAGTGTCAAGACCGATTGGCTCCGAAGCGTTGCGTGGTTCGTCCGAATGCGACGACCGCGCAACCCGAAAATGGTGCGCGGCATCGGATACCGTGCCGCAGCCCGCGCCAAAGATCATGACTGTTTGCAGCAGACTCGCACCGCTTCGGTGCAAGAGTGCCGATTCAGACCGTACAGGTCACAGATCAGACAAAAATAGACTGAATGCGCCCGGCTTGGCCGTGGCTGTTCAATCCGGGATTGCACCGTTTTCTTTGGCCAGCCGCAGATATTCCGACAGCCGCCGCGTCGGCAGGAAGTAGCGATCACGCATCACGGGCTGCTTGCGCGGGCCGACAATGGATGTCAGGTCGGACAGCTTCACCGTACCCAGGGCAGGCATGCCCAGCCCCAGGTCGATCAAGCCATGAGCGGTGTCACCATCTGCGGGATTAAGCGAGGCCAGCAGCCAGGTCAAATGCGCATCCGGGGTGAATAGGCGCACCACGGGTAGCGGATCGGTGTCTTGCCCGGCGGCACGTGCTTGGCCGTTGGCCAGCAGGCGTGTGCGGTCGTCGTCGGTGATGAGCGTCGTCATGGCTGTGTTCCTGCCAATAGCCGAATCCGCATAGCCGCTTGCCTGCCTTCTCACGCAAGCGCAGATGTGCAAGCCCACACTTCCCCAGAAGCGTAAAGACACACAGGCGCATGTGCGGAAGTCAGGAAAGGCACGAATCAGGTTCCCCGCTTTTAAAGAAAGCCGCCGATGCGGATTTCAGTAAAGACACAAAACAGGTGAAACGAATGAATGAGTTAAATATAACGTGGTTTTAATTGTGCTGTAGATCGACGCTTCTGTCTATGCAGAAGCGTACCGTCCAGCGTGGCCGACCGGCCGGCACCACCACCTTTGACGCCGAACTGGCCCAGGCCTTCGGCGCGGCGGTGCGTGCGCTGCGCACGGAGCGCGGCATCGCGCAGGAGACGCTGGCCAATTTAGCGGGCGTCGAGCGTTCCCATATGGGCAAGGTCGAGCGTGGCGAGCACCAACCCACCCTGTCGCTCATCTTCAAGATCGCAGGCGCACTCGAATGCAGCACGACAGTGCTGATGGCCGAGGCCGAAAGCCGTCTTCAGGCTACCGAAGTGTAGTCGGATGCAGGAAGTGCCCCGCCGCGATGGGCGGGCGCTGCGACGGTTATGCCGCCTGCGGTTTGCTGCGCGACCAGATCAGATCGTGCGTGCCGCTCTCGCCTTCGATCAGGCGGGCATAGATCGGAGCCGGGAACGAAGGGTCATCAAAGGTCTCGGACAGGTATTCGCGCCCGGCGTCGCTGGTCTTCTTCCACGCCGCGCCGATGTCGTGACTGGCGGCCTGCAGGCGGAAGTCAGGGGCATTCTCGCTGTTGCCTTTGTCGTTGGGAACCAGCTTGACCTTGACGTTGAGCGTCAGGGTGCGAAGCGTGCCGGTGTAGCCGTCTTTGTCTGCGGTGAAGGTGCCGATGTTGGCCATAGTGTTTCTCCTTTCGGTTGGACAAGGTTCGCGCCCATCGCGTCCTTGTTGTGATCCGACCGGAGGGGGACGGGCTGGCTGCACCGCTTGCGGTCGCAACGCAGTGGAGAGCCGGGAGACGAAAAGAATTTGCTGCGCGGGGAATGCGCCGAACGCAGTGACAGCGCAGGGGAAATTGTTTTCGTCGGACGGTTGCAGCCATGAAGCCCGAGGCGCAGCCGTGCCACCGCCAGGATTCACGACAAGACAAGGACGCCTTGGGCCGAACCGCTCCGAAAGGAGATGTGGCCTGCTCGGCATCCCCGCATGAAAGCGGCTCCGGCTCGCCCACTGATGCGGGCAAGTCTGCCGCCCGACGATAGGCGGGAATGCCCATGTCGCACCTTGTGGTGCTGGTCTTGAGGTGCGGTGTGGAAGCCTATAGCGAGGCCGTGCGTGTTGTCCGTGACCTGCCTTTCGTGACGTGATGGGCAAGAACCGCCAGCATTGAGGACGGCACGCTTTTGCACAACCTGCCGCAGCGAATTCCGGCGTATTCGCAACGACCTGCTCGCTGCAACGCAGGACTGGTTGGACCGACCCGGTGCAACCGGTTCGGTTACATCAAGGGGTGCCAAGCATCGCACGACAGGGTTGTTCCCTGGAGGCAGGCGTGAAGGATTGAAGCTGAATGGCGTGACGACAAAGACGGCACGGGGCGCAGCCCGAAAGCCCGGTGGCGCATCTCGCCGACACGCACATTGGCATTGGAAATCATGCGTGCTTGCTAAACTGGCCAGAAATAGAAGAGTCTCCCGAGAAACGGGTTGATCTGCTTTTTGGTGCCCTGCATGCATTTCTTCTCCTGCAACGAAAAAAGGTGTTGCCCCTGACGACAGAAGGAGACTCGTTCCCTTCCCGGAGAAAAGGGCGGATGGATGAGGATGGAAAAGCCCGCAAGGGCTGTGCAGTGCCGACAGGCACCAAGGCGGTATGACCTAGCCAGGGCACAGCGTTGGCCAAGTCATACCGTAGCAACTAGTAGCGACGGAGAAAGGATGATTGATACACCTAAGATCTACATAGTCGGTGCCTCCTGCTCGGGGGTTTCAACCCTTGGGGCGGAGTTGTCGCGGCGAATGGGAGTACCGCAAATAGACGTGGATGACTTCTATTGGATGCCTACCGATCCGCCCTACACGGTCAAGCGTCCTCCCGAAGAGCGAGTGAAGCTGATAGCAGCTCGCCAAAAGGAAGCTGGAGGGTGGGTGTTGACCGGCTCGTTCATGGGATGGGGAGACACACTGATCCATGCCGTGGATCTGATTGTGTTCATTTACACCCCTGCGTATATCCGCCTTCAACGGCTGGATGAGCGTGAAGCTACACGGCACGGAAATCGCATATGGCCGGGAGGCGACATGCACAAGGCACATTTGGATTTTCGAGAATGGGCATCGAGTTATGACGATCCTCTGTTCAGTGGGAGAAACCGTGCGCAGCACGAACGATGGCTTAGCGAGCAAACAGCTCCTATTCTTAGGTTGGCAGGAGAAAAACCCTTGCACGAACTGGTGGCTGCTGTGGAGCGAACGCTGTTATGACCGACAACGAGGTAGAAGCCATCTTCGATCTGTTGGAATCGCGTACCACGCCGCATGCTATGGCCTGCCTGCCCCACTTGAAATACCGTAAGAACGTTGAAACGTAGTGGGCACAACCTGCCGCAGCAAACGGGGCGTATCCGCACTATGCGGCCATTATTTCACATCGTAAAATGATGAACAGATTGGCATAGAGCGCGTGCCAGGCCTGCAAACATTAAACAGAGCGCAAGTACCTATGGATAACGATCTGGATGCGATGACGCGAGAACAGCTCATCGAAGAAGTCAAGAAACTGCGGGCGGGCATTCGCACACACCGGGACACTTCCGGCCACGACCTGTGTTGGTATCACCCGCACCTGTGGGCCTTGCTGCCTGAAAAGGTCGAGCATCAGCCCACGGTGCCTGATTGGCCGCAGTTCATGCGCGGCTGCGTGAAATACCGTGAATCGCTTGATGCTCAATGCCCGCAAACACCTCGCAGCCAGCAGGAATTTGGCGAGTAGTTATCCTGCCGATCCGGCGAAGCGGGTTAGGCAGCGTCTTGACGGGCAGAATGCCCGGCTGTTTCAACGCCACCGCCAGAATCAGCGTGAGCGCGGTGGCGTTCTGACTTGGATGTTGGTTTTGAAACCGGGCGCGGCGACTGCTGCGCCCGGATTTTTGTATCCACCGCCCCCAGGACGGAACGGGCTGGGGGCGGTGCCAATTGCGCCGCCGCGCCAAGCAATGCGCCCCGGATAAACCGGGGCGCTGTCCTACGAACCAAGGTCAAGCGGCCACTGTCTCAACGGGTTCATCTGCCTTTGCGGCACCTTCCTCCGGCGCGTCCATCTGCACCTGCGCTTCTTCCTGTGCAGTCTGCTGCGGGGCTTCGGCCTTGAATATGGCGGGCATCCACCCGGTGCCGTCCGCCAGCCGTTCGGCTTCGCTTGCAATGTCGGCCTTCTTCAACTTCGCCAACCGGGAAACATGCTCGGACGCGAAATCTCCCACGGCATCCAGAATTGCAGCCTTCGGGACGTGCTGGAAATATCCCTCGGCGGTCGGCTTCCACCATGCTGCCATATCCAGCCCCACGGCCTGCGCCAGTTCTTCTCCCGGTTGCTGCTGTGCAGCGCGAGGTGTCACCACATCCACCGTAGCCGCCACGCACACCGCCAGCAGGCGCACCAGTTCATCTTGCGACTTCGCCAGCAGCACGGCGAACAGGTCGGCGCTGTCCTGCAGCAAGCCGTCGCCTGCCACCTGCTGCAATTCGCGCAACGCCACGGTGGCAGGCGAATCCGGGATGTCCGGGGCGATGCCTTCCAGCCGGTCTTGCACTTTCAGGCTCACGCCCAGCGGCAAGTCGTGACTGTAGTAGCTTCCTTGCAAGGCGGTCTGCACCATGCCATGCACCAGCGCAGCCAGTGCCACCTGCGGATGCCGTGCCACCTCGATTTGCAGCGCGGCGGTGCGGTGGGCGCTCAACCGCTGCGCCAACTTGTCGGACATGGAGGCGGTCTTAGGTGCGTCGTCGGATTCCTCGCCTGTGTCGTCGTTCCCGGCTTCGCCTTCGCTGCCGAAACCCTGCCGCAACCGTTCCAAGGTGCGCAGCGCCTTGGCTTCGGCTTCGCGCAGCAAGCCTCGATACACCACGATCTGGCCTTGCCGGTCGAGCGTGACAATGGCACCGGCTGTGGCTTTGACGTTCGGGCTGTAGTCCAGCAAGGCATCTTCCAGCGCCTGCAACTGTTCGCCCAGGCGGTCGCCTTCCTCCTGCAAAGCGTCTGCCTTGTCCTCGTCGTTGGCGTCCATCGCGGCATCCACGGCTTCGCCAATGGCCTGCATCTTTTCTTGCAACTTCTCCATGCGCTGCGCTTCGCGTTTGTTCGGGGTACGGCGTTCCCGTGGCGCACGGTGGAAGGCTTGCAGGTCGGCATAGGTGGCGCTGAGCGTGGCATCCACCCACGCCCAACCCTCGGCGCGGATAGCGGCGGCATGTTCATCCAGCTTGCTGCGCACCAGCGTTTCCAGCAGCGCGGCATCGGTCAGATACACCCCGGCATCGCTTTCGGCAAACAGGTCGCGGCGAACGCCACCGCCTGCGGCTTCGTAGGCGTCCATCCCGACGAAGCGCACCAGCGGGTGCTGGGCATCTATCTCACGTTCGGTCAGGCGGTCGCGCAAGGCATGGGGGCTGCGCTGCCATTCCGGAGCGTCGTAGAACGCGGCTTCCTGCGCGGCGTGGTCGTCGGTGATGGCAAGAGCCATCAACTGGTCAAGGCTCACGGCATCGGCACGATAGTCGGCCATCAGGCGTGGCGATACGTTGGCGAGTTTCAGACGGCGCTGCACCACCAACGGCGTGACCGCAAAATCAGCGGCAATGTCTTCGATGGGTCGGCCTTCGGCCACCAGTGCGGCGAAGGCTTCAAACTGGTCTGCCGGGTGCATGGCTTCGCGCTGTACGTTTTCGGTCAGACTGACGGTGCGGGCACTGGCATCCTCCACCAGCAGGCAAGGCACCTCCCAATCCTTCGGGATATGGCGCTTTTTGGCCAGCAGTTTCAACGCGGCCAGCCTGCGGCCACCGGCCACGACTTCGTAATCCTCGCCATCGCTGGCAAGAATGACGGTGAGGTTTTGCAGCAGCCCCACGCGGGCGATGCTGGCCGCCAGCGCATCAATGGACTGGCCTGCGGTCTTGCGCACGTTGCGGCGCGAGGGGCGAAGCTGCGAGAGCGGCACCAGCAGCAGATTCTGCGCCGGGGCGGCGGTTTCCAGTGCAGTGGCGATGGCTTGGGTTTCGGTGTGGGTGATAGCGTTCATGGTGAAAACTCCTTGCGATGATGGAATGCAGCAGCGAATGACGCGGCAAGGGCTGCTGCCTGTCCCTGCCGCGAAGGGGAATCAGGCTTTCAACTGGCGCAGGCCATCGGCCAGTAGCCACAGGGCGCGATTGAGGCGAATATCGGAATCAATGCCTTGCACCGGGCGGGTCTGCTGGCGGCGTCCATTGGCGCTGCGTCCATGCAAACCGCCTTTTGTCAGGTTCTCTTGGGTGCGGTTGAATACGCTCCACAAGTCCGGGCGGCGGTCGTCGAAACGGCGCGGCATCAGGATTTGCGATTCGGTGATGGGTGCGGGCTTGTCCGGGTCGTCGTACTTGAGCGACAGTGCGGCGCGGGCGAATACCTCGGCCTCACCTTCATCCAGCGTGATGGCCTGCATGGATTCGCGGGATTCCAGCGCACGGCCAAAGCCGTGCAGCACCTGATAGGCACCTTCGATCACTTGTCCGGCCACATCGCCCTTATGCGGCACGCGCACATCGGCCACGGTGTCGCCGCAGACAAGGCCATTGCTGCACACGAAACGGAACATCCCGGCCAGCATCTGGTAGCTGCTGGTGCCGTCGTGCGAGTTCAGCAGGATGATTTCGTTGGCCTCGCCTCGGGCATTGATCTGGCTGGCGTGGCGTAGCCGGATCATGTGCTTGGTGTAGTCGCGCCGGTCTTCGTGGCGGGTGCGGGTCTGCGTCACCATGAAAGGCTGAAAACCTTCCTTGCGCAGCTCGGTCAGCACCGTGGCGGTGGGGATATAGGCGTAACGCTGGGAACGGCTTTCGTGGGGTGCGTCTGCAAAAATGGACGGGGCCACGCGGTGAATCTGATCATCGGACAGCGGGGAATCGCTGCGCAGTACCGGGGAACGGGAAGCAAAACGGGATGCAAGCATGGTCTTTCTCCTGACGAAAAGGGTTTGCTGTTCAAACCGCACACCGGATTCCTAGATTTGGAGCCCAGCCTTTCGGCTGTTCTGTGCGGTTGGCACGAGGAACCCGGTTGGCCCTGTTGCCACCGTCTTTCCTGAGTTCATCGCCCGCGACGGTCAGGAGCCCACGGACGTGGGCCGTCAAGGAGAAACGCGTCAGGGTGGTGCGGCCCGCAGGCGCAGCCGAGGACACGGCCTGGCGCGCCTTGACGGCACGCGGCCACGGGCTACAGTCGCGAGCAAGGTGATGGAGTCAGGAGAGACGGCTGGACATGGCAACGGCCGCCGCGATGTGCAAACCGCACGCAAGCAAAGCGCGCAGGCCCGAAGCTGGAAGCCGGGCCGTAGGCGTCAGGGATGTGGAAGGCTGGCGAATGCCAGTCCCGCCAGGGATGAGCGGATAGCGAACCTGGAGCAGCGCGGTCCGCGAAGCGGAGACGCCCATTCCTGATAGGCATCATTGCTTGCTAAAAGCGCGGAGGTGCATCTTGAAATTAAGCCATTCGCCCTCAGTATGTTTTACTAATTGCCACCATACCCAAGGAGAAGAGCATGGCCGATTTCTGCATTACAGCCGTCAGATACAACGAGGATCACAGCCATATAGCATTTGTCCGGGTGCATGAAGAGAAGCCTGGGAAAATCGGTACAAGACGCACTATTCCCCGTGTATTTGTGGCCGATCTCATTCGCCTTGGCAAAGCCACCTTCCAGACCAGAACGCAAGGTACTGATGGAAAATGGAAACTGGGAGCGCAGGTACATACCATTGAAGACGAATATCTGACTACGGACAGAAACAGCACAAAGCGCGACAACCTGGGAAATCTTCCGGAGTTCTAATTCTAAAAACGCCTTTGCTGGCAGTATTCTGCGGAAGCGATGGGTATATCGGTTTTTCGGTAAGGGCACTATGAAAATTACAGAATTAACTCGTCGGGACATCATAGATTCCCTTGCTTCTGAAACGACTAACTGGTCTGGACGCCTCGAAGAGCCAGAATTCTTGGGCCGGCTGTTTGACCTTCAAAACCTTCCCTCAAAAGACAGCCGTTTCAACGACGCAGCAGGCGACATATGGCAGCATCGCATCAACAATGATGACTGGGATGCCGACTGGGTATTCCACGATGATCGTTTCAACTTGCTTCGCGGAGACGACGATGCCTTTCTTCGCTTTCTTTGCGAGATGCTGCATCCGGTTGTTCGCCCCGATGCCACAGAAGCGGAACGGTTGCGTCAAATGTTCAACCAGTTTCTTTTGAACGATGGATTTGAGCTAGCCGAACGTACGCGAATTTCCGGCCGTCCTGTTTATGTAGGTCGATACATTGGCATTGGTCAGGCACCGGGCCTGGCAGCGGCACGAGAGACGCTTGCGGGAACAGACCCTGGCTATGTGAGCCAACAGATCACACGCATGGAGTCTTCAGTCAATAACGATCCTGGTCTTGCCATCGGTACGGCAAAAGAGTTGGTCGAGACATGCTGCAAGACCATCCTGACGGCTCGCAGCGTCGAGTTCTCGAAAAATGCAGATGTTCCAGAACTTGTGAAACTCACTGCAAAAGCACTTGATTTGACGCCTGCGGACATCTCCGAACAGGCAAAAGCCAGCGAAACGATAAAACGATTGCTCAGTAATCTTGCCAGCATCACGCAAGGGGTGGCAGAACTGCGGAATCATTACGGTACAGGACATGGCAAAGCGGCGGGGGCCAAAGGTCTTCAACCTCGCCATGCCAAACTGGCGGTCGGGGCGGCTTCAACGCTGGCTGTTTTCCTGGCCGAAACTCACAATGAACGCACGTCCTAGCGCGCAACCTTTATTCCATTTTCAAGGGAGGCAAAAAAGGGCCGAAGCCCCCAGGCTCATATCAGGCCACGTTCGGCAAAAGACATCGTGTCGCCACCGGCAACAATGACATGATCCAACGTACGCACATCCACCATTGTCAGTGCGTCCTTGAGCCGTTGGGTCAGTACCTTGTCGGCCTGCGACGGCTCTGGACTCCCACTCGGATGGTTATGCGAAAGGATGACTGCTGCGGCATTGAGCTTTAGCACTTCCTTGAGGACTTCACGCGGATACACAGATGCACTGTCGATGGTGCCTCGGAACATTTCGCGGTACTCAATCAGTCGATGCTGCGTATCCAGGAACAGCACTGCAAACACTTCATGCTCAAGACCAGCCAGTTTGGCGCTCAGGTACTGTTTCACCACAGCCGGTGACGTGAATGATTCACCGCGTTGAAGCTTCTGGTCGATGACGTCACGGGCAGCTTCAAGAATCTGATCTACAGACGCTGGCAGATAACGCCCTTGTGCGTCACGCACCAGCAAAGAGGAAAAGGACAGTTGCGACATGATCGTGCTCCGGTTGCTCGGGCGGAATTGCCCGGAACCGTGGCCAGCACGGCGCAGCGCAAGCAGTCAGAGATCCAAGACGGCCGACAGGCCGCAAGCGTGCAAGCACGCGCAGTCATTGACGGCGAGAACGCCGTGATACGGTGAAGGGGACAGCAAAATCGCCCATACCTAACCCACTGCAAACTGGGCCTTTCAGCAAGCGGAGCGCGCAGGGACTCAAGGGCCGAAGGCGTCAGGGATCAAAGCCGGATGGCCGCGATTCGGTACGAAGCGCGGGGCGCAGCCCGCGAATCCGACGGCGGCACGCGGGGACGCACTGGATTGATTGCGCGCTACTCCACGGGAGCGAGTACCAAACCTCGGCCTGATTTCGGCACCAATTCGGCGTATAGAGATTTTCGTCCGACGATGACAGCAATCATTGGCCGCTTGTCCCGACGCTTCGCTGATAAGCGGTTCCATTCCGATCTGTCCAGATCAGAAGGGTGAGGATGATCCTCTGGATGAGTGTGCCATTCCCCCAAGTAGCGGATGGTCCCGTTACTCGCCGTCCATCGCGCCAGGGCAATAGATTCGTGACCAAGGGGCATCCGCTCGAATAGACATCTGAATCTCTTATCATATTCCGTAGGGGCCGTTGCTTCCTCGATAATCATGTGAGCCCCATGAACCGAACCAAGCAGAATTCCACCAGCTTCACAGGCGGTATCAAGAACCTGAATGTGCTGGCAAAAAGTCTCCAGTGTGGAATCCGTAAAATGCAGCAGCGTCCTCCTGTCGCCAGTGGCCCAAGAACTCATGAATTGCATACAGGACATTCCGGGTTCCGCAGCGGATCACAGTCGGGCGTGGCAGATTGCTGGGTACGGTCGATGACCCTCGTTCGAAGTGCGGGGGAATGGACGCCGTTAACCCAATCAAGCGCCATCTCTGCGCCCAGGCTGGCAGCATGCACCGACACCGAGGCAGAAAACGGCACATATAAGCCCTCACATCCGTGCCCCGCCAAGATGGCGGGAAGAGGATCAACGGTAGAGCGGAGTTCACCTCTTCTATTGCTATGCCAAAGACATCGGTAGCAAGCACCAGATGCGTGCGTTCTCAATAGTGCGCGGACAGCCGTACCCGGCCCCTCTATCCAGACCGAAAGCATGGGCGTAGGTGGTGGATAGTGGCCGCACAGCCAATGCCCGAGGGATTCCTCCCCGGTGGCATCTATGAGAAGGTCCAGTTCTCCCAACTGGGCCTGCCTGACATCAACGGGAAGAGAACGAATCTCGGCCCCTGGCGCCAAGCGTTTCAGTTCCTTCGCCATAGCCTCGGCTTTGTTAGACAGCAGGTCTGGAAATCCCAAGCGATGGCGCCCGATGTTCTGCGGGAGAAGGCAGTCGAAGTCCACTAACGTGAGTTTTCCGCCGCATGTCCCCGCCCCGGCCTTGACCAGCATGTCCGACAGATATCCGCCGATCGTGCCGCATCCCACGACGGCCAGGTTCTTACCTGCAAGCGTCTTTGCCTTTGGCATGTTCCGCTGGGCAAGGTAGCGATCGTCGATTCTGACCACTGAGATGGGTATCACCTTCAATCCATAGCTGGAATCCCTGCGATCTGCGAGCTTGCTCTTTTGCACAGGACGTTGGCGGTCATAGAGAACCACGAAGCCATACGTCATCAACGGGGATTCGATGACGATCAGAACGCCATTGGCCTTTTTCCTTTCTCCTTCCTTGACGCGTTCGTGAATCTTGCGCCGGCACCGAGGGTCAAGGGTGCTTTGCCACGCCAAGATATCCCTCACTGTTTCAGGAGGCCAATGGCTGGTCAGAGGACGGGGTTGAGCACCCGTCTTTACCCGGTAAGTCAGCACCGTTCTATCGGTGACTTGGTAGCCGAGCGACTTCAGTTTTTCTGTTGTTCGATCTTCGTTGTCGGTGATGAACCACAAGGGATTCCCATTGGCCTGCGCGACGATGCAGTTCTGCCGGCCCAAATCCTCGCTTTGCATGTCCACGAAGCAAAGCCCACCGTGCCAGTAGGCGAAGAACTCTTCCGCGAGATCTTCGATCATCTCCCCCTTCAGTATCTGCCCAAACACGACGGCCGCGCGTTGCAGGCATGCCAGCGACTGTCCAACAGGATCGTAGATGTCCAGGACGACCGTGCCCTTGGCGAGATAGCAGAGCCCGCCATCTGCGCCAAGATGAGGAACTGTTGGCGCTGATGGAAAATTGACCCACCCTGCCGATTGAAATTTGACCCAGGGCGGATTGCTGATTTTGTTACCAGCAACTGTGGATAAGTCTACCAGCGCAGCTGCTGTTGCCCCCACTCCTTC
>Ga0247725_1000140_pt1 | contig 83031 bp, 71 predicted proteins | sample OKSTACKMCFT3sol_FD_183021 | JGI IMG/M metagenome (GOLD analysis project Ga0247725, IMG submission 183021) | Subsurface sediment microbial communities from gas well in Oklahoma, United States - OK STACK MC-FT3-sol | ecosystem: Environmental > Terrestrial > Deep subsurface > Rock core/Sediment...
ATGGTGCTTCCTTGGTAGGTTTGTTTGGCGATAGATCTGATCACCGAACACCATGAATGTTCTCACTTACTTAATTTTTTGTATCACCTCTATGATTTCACTCATATTTTTGTGGGGATACCTCAGGGTCAGATCACATTGTTAACTGTTAACAATGTGATCTGACCCCATTTTCTTAAAGTCGTTGCCTCAGCATAGGCGCTAAAGCCGTCAGCATTGACCCTACAACGACCAACAACGCACCAACCCAAGCCCAGGCATTCAATGATTCGCTTGGAAACTGCGGATAGAAATAAGCCAATAACTGCGCAAACCCTATAGTCAAAAGCGGTGTGATGGCCAATACGGCACTAACATTGGCAGCTTGCCAGTGTTGTAAGGCTTCAGCAAAAGCACCATAAGCCACAATAGTATTCAGACAACAAAACACGACTATGCCCCATTGCCAGGCTGACAATTCTAATACGGGCGCCAATTCCACCGCAGGCAGAAAACATAAAGCACCGGCCATATAAATAAGCCACATAATTTGTTGAGAATTAAAGCTCATCAGCAATTGTTTTTGCGCCAGCGCATAACAAGCCCAGGCCACAGCAGCCGCTATCACCAGCAGCAGACCATAACCCTCAGAGCCAAACTGTGTCAGTAATAAAGCCAATCTGTCGTTAAAAAACAGTAACAAACCGAAGACCAGCAACCAGGCTCCTATTTTTTGCCATAACAATAAACGTTCTTTAAACAAATAAACTGCTCCGAGCATCATCAAAAATGGCGCCAATTGGATCACCACCTGAGCCGTTTCTGCAGTTAGCAAAAATAAACCGTTCAGGTACAAAATGTAATTTAACAATAAACCTGCAATGGCAATCAGGATCAGTAACTTCTTTCTTTTCGTTAAAGCGCTAAGCGACGGGATCTTTTTATGGACCAGCAGCACCACTCCAACCAACACAGCTGCTACCATAAAACGGATCCAGGTAATGGTTGCCGCTGACATCGAACTTAATAACCACTTTAAGGCTATGGGTAACAAGCCCCATAACACTGCCGTTAACAACGCTAAACTAAACCCTAAACCAACCCGGCCAGACGACTGATGCATAACCTCTCCTTTCCAAGGCTGCTATTATCCGCCAGAAATCGCACTTTTGTCTGTGGGTAGCGGCCTTCACCAGAAAAAATAAGTCAGAATTGTACGCTCTGTTGCCCCAGATCAAGGCAAAGGAGCCTAACTGCGCTAGGATAAGAAACAGACAAGCCCAAGGATAATAAAATGAAACGAATTGGAGTGTTAACCTCCGGTGGCGATGCCCCCGGAATGAATGCTTGTGTGCGAGCTCTGGTACTGACCGCGCATGCCAATGAAATTGAAGTCATAGGTTTTCAGCGAGGCTTTAACGGGGTGATCGAACAGCAGTACCAGACCTTGTTGCCTTATCATGTCAGCAGCATTATCCAAGATGGTGGCACTATCTTAAAAAGTGCGCGCTGTGAAGCCATGCACACCGACGCTGGTTTACAACAGGCAGCGCAAAACCTGCATGATCTCCAGCTGGATGCTTTGCTGGTGATAGGGGGTGACGGCAGCTTCCGTGGGTGCGTGGAGTTGTCTACCTTTTACAAAGGTCAGCTGCTTGGTATACCAGGTACTATAGATAATGATGTCGACGGCTCAGATTTTACTATAGGTTTTGCCACAGCTTTGGATACAGCGCTGGATGCTATAGATAAAATCAGAGATACGGCAGATGCCTTTGAGCGGATTTTTTTAGTGGAAGTCATGGGGCGCCACACTGGTTACTTAGCAGTTGCGGCTGGTATTGCTGCAGGTGCTGAACAAATTATTTGCCCTGAGCTGGCATCAGAGCTTGATCTGGACAAAATCGCACAACATGTCGAGCAAGCCCGCCAGCATAGAGGTAATTGCAGTTATATCATTGTGATCGCTGAAACCATGTACCCAGGCGGCGTCTCGGCTTTAGCGGCTGATCTGGAAAAACGAGGTATAGAGTGCAGGGCGTCAATTCTGGGCCATATTCAGCGCGGTGGTCGCCCTGTGGGCGCGGATCGCATTCTTGCAACTAAACTCGGTGCTTATGCCGTTGAACAACTGCTACAAGGCGCGCATATGATGATGGTAGGCGAAATTAACGGTCAGGCGGGTTTGTATCCTCTGGCATTAACCGGAGATAAGAAAAAGCAGGTCGACAGTTATTTACTGCGCTGGCAACAGCAGGTTGCTCAGTACTAATATCATCGATGAAAAAGCCTCCGGGAGGAGGCTTTTCAAACAGAAACCACTCAGGAATTAAATACCATTTTGACGCGGTCTTTATAACTGCGGCTAACTTTCACTGCTTGTCCATTGGTCAGCATCAGTTGATGTTCACCATTGGCCAGCATTTGTAGTTTAGCGATGGTGTTGACATTGACGATGGCGCTGCGATGCACCCGGACAAACAATTTCGGGTCCAACTCTTGCTCGAGCTCTTTCATAGTGCGGCGCAAAATATGGGTTTGACCATCCCGGGTATGAATACACATATAATCACCAGCAGCGTCTACCCAGTCGATTGCGCTCACTGGCACACGGGTTATTTCACCACTGTCTTTGATACTGATGGCTTCCGGAAACCGCTCGTTCATCACCGGCTGAGACTGGTCCAGACGTTGTAAAATCTGATCGGTTTTTTCACCTGTCAGCTGTGCAACCACAGCTGCCAACTGGCCTTTGTGACGCTGATGATCTTTGGCTTCGAAGTTTTTCGTAAGCTTTGCAACAGCAGCAGCCAAACGCTCTTTTTCTACAGGTTTGAGCACATAGTCCAGCGCCTGCACTTCAAAAGCGCTCAACGCATAGTGATCATAAGCCGTGACAAAGACGATATAAGGCAAGTTAATCTGTTGCTGTTGCAATTGCTTTAACACACCAAACCCATCCAAGCCTGGCATTTCGACATCTAAAAACACAGCGTCAGGCTGATGCTCTCGGATAGCGGCTACAGCTTCGTCACCATTGCTGCATTCGGCAACTATTTCCAGTTCAGGGAAGTCAGCTAAACGTACCAACATACCGCGGCGAGCTAACGGTTCATCGTCGACTACTATGACCTTAAGCATTTGTTTCATCAGTACTCTCTGTTTCAAATGGTATTCTGATATTTACTTTCAAACCCCGTGGATGGTTATGTGTTAAGACCAAAGAAAAATTACGATCGTACAAGGCCGCTAATCGCTCTTTGGTATTAACCAAACCTACTCCGCCAGATTCCCCTTTTGGCAAACCATCGGAAATCACCATTCCTGGCCCGTCGTCTGCCACTTCCATCAGTAAATCATGTCCAAACTTTTGCGCTGTGATCATAATTTTGCCACCACAGGTTTGGCTTGCTACCGCATATTTAATAGCGTTTTCAACCAAAGGCTGCAAAATAAGACTCGGGACTAATGCCAGGTCCGCCGCTTCATCAATGTCATAAATAATAGTCAGTCGTTCTGAAAACCGGACTTTTTCTATTTCAAGATATAAATTGGCAGCATACAACTCCTGTTGCAGCGGCACCTTTTTAATAGGGTCTTTGTACAGCGAATAACGTAGGAAGTCGCTTAATCGGACCAACATTTTATTCGCAGTATCTGATTCATTTAATAAGACTAAAGTCGATATGGCGTTTAAAGTGTTGAACAAAAAATGCGGATTGAGCTGATAACGCAGCATTTTTAGCTGGGCTTCATGGGCTTTGTTACTGGCTGTCAGCGACTTTTGTTTTTCCTGCTGTAACGTCTGGTAGTACTTAATACCAAAATACAAACCACTCCAGCTTAACAGGACATAAAAACCTACTGTGGTCTGGCGGAAATACTGAGTCCAGCTATCGGGTTTAAAACCGTGCCGGTAAATTTCCCAGTAATTAAAGTTACGAAATACAGTCCAAACGGCGGCAATAAGAATAGCGCCCACCAGCACGCTGAGTAGCATTTTCCAGGGTTCCCAGTGCCAGACGCGTTGAAAAGCATAACGCAGTGGAATGGTCAGTAACCAACCTGCGTAAGCATCCAACGCCACTACTATCCAGTAGGCGCTGCGCATTTCCTGAAACAAGGAGCCCAAATAACTGATTAAGGCAAAACCCACCCACCCCAGGGTGTGCAACAGCCAAAACAAGCGATGACGGTCTTCGAAAAATTTTTGCAAAATGGTTACAACTCGATCTGCTCTTACCTCTATTGTATCTCAGCAACCTGGGCTTGGAGAGCTTTGCTTTGGGGATTAAACTCGGGTAGCTCTCCATTAGTCGCAATACCATCACTAGTTTAGGCTGCGTGCTTTTATCTTTCCTGCTAAACCACTTACATTAGGTAAACGCCAGGTTCTTAACCCAAAACTGGTGTTGGTTTACGATCCGGGCCTAAAGCAACGAATGTGAAGTTACCTGAAATAGCCTTGTGCTGATCATCGTCATACATATTTTCTACAAAAATATCGACATCCACTTTAATACTGGTGCGACCAACGTGCGCAATGCGGGCAACCAGTTCAATGATAGTCCCGGCAGGGATAGACTCTTTAAAATCAACCCGATCCGAACAGACAGTCACCAGAGGTTTACGGCAAAAACGGGTCGCAGCAATAAAGGCCGCCTCATCCATCCAGGCTAAAGCTTCGCCACCAAACAGAGTGTTATGGTGATTGGTACGGCCAGGAAATACAGTTTTTGTGACACGGGTCACCGCATATTCAATACGTTTGGCAAGTAAAGCTTCGTCAGTCATCAGACACTCCGGCAGAAAATAAGGCGCGAATTTTAGAAGTTTCCCCGGCAATTGCAACCCAATTGTCGGGGATTATCAGACAAACAATAATTAGCGCGCCACCATAGCCCCTAAAGCTTTCCCACCGACCAGATGCATATGGATATGATAGACTTCCTGACCGCCATGCTGATTGCAGTTCATGATCAAACGGTAGCCGTTTTCCGCTATGCCCGCCTCAGCGGCCAACTTGCGCGCAACGGTAAATAAACGGCCTAAAGCCAGCTCATGTTCAGGTTCAACATCGTTTACTGTTGGAATTAATACATTAGGCACGATCAGGATATGGGTCGGTGCCCGAGGATTGATATCACGAAAAGCAGTAACTAAGTCGTCCTGATATAAAATATCGGCAGGAATTTCACGACGAATGATTTTACTGAAAATAGTTTCTTGAGCCATCAGAAGATCCTTATAGAATAATGCATACATCACTTTCGGGAGTATAGGGTATGACGCCACTGGCTTACCAGCTTAGTATTACTGACATTACCGCACATCTGGTCGCTGTTGAACTGCGTTTTACACCACAGACCAACGACAGCATCCTGTTATCTTTGCCAAGCTGGATCCCCGGCAGTTATATGGTGCGTGACTTTGCCAAGCATCTGCACTCGCTCGAAGCTTTTGATGATGCAGGCGTTTTGATGTTGCAGCAGTTGGACAAACAAAGCTGGCAGCTAAATCATAATCAACAGCCTTTGACAGTGCGCTATAAAGTCTATGCTTTTGATTTGTCGGTACGTGGCTGTTATCTGGATGATCAGCTTGCCATTTTAAATCCTGCGGCCTTGTGCCTTGAAGTGAAAGGCATGGAGGCAGAGCCAATTAACCTGACGGTAGTGGCTCCGGAATGTTTAGATTGGCAAGTGGCGACAGGCCTTTCCCGTGACCGTAGCACCCCAGCCTTGCATTGTGGTTTGTATCATGCTGATAACTATCAGCAACTGATTGATACCCCTTTGATGTTAGGCAAACTCGATATTGCTGAATTTGATGTCTGTGGCGTGACGCATTATGTTGCTCTGGCCGGCCATGAGCAGGTTGATCTGCCACGTTTCAAAGCAGAGTTGCAACGCATCTGCCAGCAGCAGCAACAGGTCTTCGGTGGCTTACCCACCGATTTACAACAGTACTGGTTTTTATGTTGGGTGACAGACACAGGGTACGGCGGATTGGAACATCACAACTCGACCTTGCTGTTGCTGACGCATCAGGATTTACCCAACGCACAACGACCAGACGAAAGTACTGCCGATTATCAAAATTTACTCGGCCTGTGCAGCCACGAGTATTTTCACACCTGGTGGGTAAAACGCGCCAAACCGGCAGTATTTTTGCCTTATCAGCTGCAGTCTGAGCAATACACCAGTCAGCTGTGGCTTTATGAAGGCTTTACCTCTTATTACGATGATTTGGCTTTGGTCCGTTCTGGTTTACTGACGCAGGAACAGTACTTTGCGGCATTGGAGAAAACCATTAACAGGGTACAACTCAGCCCTTCTGAACTGGTGCAATCTGTGGCCGACAGCAGTTTCAATGCCTGGACCAAGTATTACAAACAAGACGAAAACGCCGTCAATGCGGTGGTCAGCTATTACACCAAAGGTAGTTTAATTGCCTTGTGTCTGGATGCATTATTACGCAGTAAAAACAAGACACTGGATGCGTTAATGCAATTGGCCTGGCGTAGTTATGGTGAGCCAGCGCTAGGCAGCTCTGAGCAGCAATTTATCCAACTCTGTTCAGACTACGCAGGCAAAGACATCGCCAGTCGACTATACAGCTGGGTACATTCAACCTCTGTGTTACCTTTGGCAGAACTCTTGCCCCATCTTGGTGTAGCGACAGCCAAACGCCAGCAAGAGCAGAGTAAAGATTTATCAGGCAGTAAAGCACCGACTTATCCAGCTCGGGCTTTTGGAGCAGCTTTTACCGCATCAGCGGAAGGCCTGAAGATAGTCAACGTTCCACTGAACTCGGTCGCTTACAAAGCTGGCTTAATGGCACAGGATCAGCTGATTGCCATCAACGCGGTGAAAGCCACAGAGCAAAACTTCTGGCGTCAACTCAACCAAAGTAAGATTGGCAGCGTACTCAATCTGCATGTATTTCGTAAACAACGCTTGGTACAGCTGTCGATGCCGGTAGAGCTTGCTGTTGAGACTTTGACGTACTTGCAGCTTGTCGACCAGCAAAAAGCCGCTGCATGGCTTGGAAAAACACAGGAATAAAATGGATTCGTTGTCACAAATAGCCCTGGGCGCAGCAGTCAGTGTTGCGGCCTTTCGTAAACCAATACGCGATAAACAACTTAAACTCTGGCAAGCCGCTGCCGCGGGTGCTGTCTTTGGTACCTTGCCTGATTTGGATGTATTGATTTCTCATGGCGATCCTATCAGTGATATGACGTTGCACCGCACTGAAAGCCATGCGTTATTTTACCTGACGTTAGTCTCCCCGCTTTTTGCCTGGTTGCTAGTGAAGCTACTAGGAAAGCAGGAACTGTTTAAACAGAGCTTAGTGGCGATATGGTTAGTGCTAATCACTCATCCGCTGCTGGATACTCTGACCATTTATGGTACTCAACTGGCATTGCCTTTTAGCGACTATCCTTTTGGCACTGGCAGCGTCTTTGTGATTGACCCTCTTTACACTCTGCCGTTGCTAATGGGTACTGGTGTAGCACTGTTTAACAAAAAGCTAAGTTGGAACAGTGCAGGCTTACTGTTGAGTAGTGCTTATCTGCTGTTTGGTTTAGTGGCCCAGCAATGGGCTTATGCTGAAGTCAGACAACAGCTGGCCACTACAGACCACAAAACCGGGCAGCTATTAGTTACCGCAACCCCTTTTAATACCTTGTTGTGGCGCGCAGTAGTGATTAAGGATGGCGGGTATATGGAAGGTTATTATTCGTTATTGGATGGCTCCACCGCCATGCAGTGGCGCAGTTTTCGCCGGGATCAAGACCTGATTGCGCAGTGGAAAGATAATCCGGCAGTCGCTCGTTTAGCCTGGTTTAGTCATGGTTTTTATCAGTTGGAACAAAAAGGCAATGAAGTGCTACTGACCGACCTTCGGATGGGCATGGCGCCTTTTTACAGCTTTAGTTTTGTAGTCGCAGAAAACGCGCAAGCCAAGCCACCAGTGCAGCTCGAATTCCCACGCGATCATGCCGCAAGCTTTGCCTGGTTGTATCAGCGGGCTTTGGCGAAAACTCAATTGCCTTTATCGGATTTGGTGCTCTGACAAAAAAGGCAGAGCTCTGCTCTGCCTTCTGCTCCATAGCAAAGCACTAAGCAAAAGCAATAGCGCCTTTACCCACACCTTCAAAAGCGACAACTTTCACGGCACTCAATTGATGTGATTCTTTGATACTGGCTGCAATGTAGTCAGCTAAACATTCCACTGTAGTATCACAAGGCACCACTTCGCAGGTTGTCGCTGGCAAAGAGATTTCAAAATAGCCCTGAGCTGAGCTATAAGCAAAATTAAGCGCCCCTGCTTCTGCTTTTAAGTAACGTAAAGCAGATGCTTCAATCTGATCTTCAGCAGTGGCCAGATAAATATCCTCCCAACGTTCGCACCAGTATTTGCCTAATTTAGGCGACAACATACCGTTATCAAAAATCTGAATAGTAGAACGATGACCATGGGCTATACGTTGACAGTTGCCATCATGTTTTTTCAAGCCATGGGTGTAATGGTAAGAAAAACCACTGACCTGTTCTGTGCGCAGCTGCAACACCAATTTGGCCACATTGTCAGGCAACAGAGGTTTAATCTGACCGGTTAAAAATTCGGTGACTGAGGCCATATCAATTTTTTCAGCCTGGATCACAGCAAAAGCTTCAGCTGGTGAGGCTATTTGCAATAATCCTTTGGCGGAGCTAAATAACACTTGCTCCACTTCACCTGTGATCAGCTGTGTGGCGGGACTTAAAGCCGGAATAGCAAGTTTATGATCAACCAATTGATCAATGGCTTTTTTAATGACTTTTTTAACCAGACCAAAATCAAACACCATAGAGGTTTGATCCAAATCCCCGTGCAACTCCACATCAACAATATAACTTTCGCCCAGCAAACCCCGTTGCTGGCAAAGGTAGGAGAAATCGATGACGGTTAAGTCGCGGACAAATAAGATCATAAAAAACTTCCGGATAAGGCTGAAACAGCAAAAAGTGGCTGCATTATAAAGCAATACGCGGCGCACGTTAAGTTGGCCTTATTTTTTATGTTCGGTCAGCCAGCCGTTCAGTAAACCTATTTGTCCAAGTTTGTGAGCCGCATACATCAACCGAATAGCATTGCTGAGCATCACACTGTCACTCCATTCAGTTTTTTGCTGAATTTCCTGATAACAAGCCAAAGCTTCAGGCGTTAAATAGCCGCGCAGCTCTTTTTTTCCACTGCCTTTTTGCCGCTCTCTGTAACGTTGTTGCTTTTCTGCATTAGAAAGTGTTTTTTTTTCTTGTGCCGTCATAATGCTTCTATCTTTTGCTGTTAATCTGATTTCAGAAGGTCACCTTGACTAATCGGACTTGTTTAGCTTACAAGTGTTCGCTAAAGTGGCCCAGCCTTGATGATGGATCTAACATACATGACTAAGAATAGCTTTACAAAACAAGATTTAGTGGCCTGTGGCCGTGGGGAATTATTTGGCGAAGGTAACAGCCAGTTACCGGTTGACAATATGCTGATGATCGATCGTGTCGTACACATTTCGGAAGAAGGTGGGAAACACGGCAAAGGGGAAATCATCGCTGAATTTGATATCCATCCTGAACTGTGGTTTTTTGATTGCCACTTCAAAGGTGATCCAGTGATGCCAGGTTGTTTAGGCTTAGATGCTATGTGGCAACTGGTTGGTTTTTTTCTCGGTTGGGCCGGTGGTCCAGGTAAAGGTCGTGCTTTGGGTGTAGGTGAAGTGAAATTCACTGGTCAAATCCTGCCTACGGCGAAAAAAGTTACTTATCGTATCGATATGACCCGCGTTATTAAACGCAAGTTGTTTATGGGGATTGCCGAAGGTTCTGTCAGTGTAGATGGTCGTGAAATTTATACAGCCAAAGATCTGAAAGTCGGTTTATTCCAGGATACTTCTGCATTCTAAGTTTGAATTTGATGTAAAAAACGGAGCTTTTATAAGCTCCGTTTTTTTATGCATGGAAATAAACTGGCTATTTACAGTCCACCGAGTTTTTCCAATAATTTATTTTTCAGTTTTTCCTTGCCACTTTCTACTTTGTCTTTTAGCTGACCTTCCACCAAAGCTTTGGTATCTAAAGCATATTTTGGCTTTTGCATGGTCCCGCTGATCTTAAGCGGAATTTCAATGCCTGCCAGCTCATCTTTCTCTTTTCCGCCCTGACCTTTTGATGTGTTCACCAGTGCCGTGCTGAGCTGATAATCCAGTTCTTCATTGATCAAATTAGCTGAGCCTTTGCCTGCTAGTCGTAACAAAGGTGCTGCCATTTTTAAATCAGGATTCGTCAGCAGGCCATCTGTCAGGTTAAAACTGCCGGTTAAGCTGGAAAAGTCGGTTTTTTGCTCTGAATTATCACCGGTCTGAGCTTCATTTTTCAGGGTGGCTTTAGCATTTCTGATCATTTGCGCGATATTGACGCCATACAAAGAACCGTCTGTCACTTCAAAACTGCCAGTTGCCAGCAGGTTCTTCTTGATTTGCTCCGGTAACAAACTATGGCCTTTGCCTTCGATGCTTAGTTTTGCAGTGCCACTTAATAAATCAATATCAGCGCCATCTGTCAGTAGAGGCCGCAGCGCCAGGCCGGACAGTTGTTTGTTAAAGCTGTAACTTACAGGCGTTTTGCGGGCATCTAATGTGGCTTTAGCCAGCACTTTACCTTGATAGAGATCGGCGCTGGCGTTTTGAATTTGCACCAGTCCTGCTTTGTTGGTCAACGCTAATTGCAGGTTTTCTGTATGCAAACCCGCCACTTTTAATGTCTTCACTGCCAGTTTTAAATCCAAATCAAATTGGCGCAGCGCGGATAAATCAGGCTCGGCCTGGCTTTGCTGCGCTGTTGTGCCTGCCTGCTCGGTACTGTTTTCAGAACTATAAGATGCGGTATCAACTTCATCCAACTGCAAATCCAGTTTAATCACGGCTTGTTTGGCATAATTCACCGCTAGTTGGCCCGAACCTTTGATCTCATCCAGTTGCAGCTTTTTCCATTGCCACTCCAGCTGCTTTTTATCCAGAGCCAGTGTTAACTCTGTCTCTAAAGAAAGCTGTTTGACAGGCACTCCGGTAAAGCCAGTCTCCAGCACAAAATCCTTTAACTGCACTAGCTGATTATTTTCACTCAATTGCAATTGAGCAGAACCTTTAACATCGAGCTGAGTTTGGCTCGATAGCACGACCAGTTCAAAATCTAATGGTGCCCATTCTTTGGCTTTAAAATCATTTAGTTTGAGTGATTTCAAGGTTAATCGTTGGTCCGGACTACCTTCACTCAATAGGTTTAATTGCAGATTGCTGACAGACAGATCCTGTAGTTGCAATTCTGGGCCTGTTGCAGCTGCAGTTTCAGTCTCAGTAGTAGTGGTCGTTTTGTTTGCTGTCAGGCCGTCCATACTGGAACTGCCATCTTTACGGGTGACAAGGTTCGCTATAACGCCATCTAGATGCAGCTGTTGAATTTGCAGATCTTGGTTAAATAAAGGCATTAAGGCTACGGCAGCCTTCAATTCAGACACTTCCAGCATTTGCTCTGGCGCAAAACCCTTTGGATTCGATAATTTTACGTCGCTCAGTGATAGCCCAAGACTAGGGTAAATAGTCCAACCTATATCCCCTGCTATCTGCAGCTGTCGCCCGGTTTGTTGTTCGACTTTGCGGGTGATTTCCGCTTTAAAGTCATTTAAATCAAACACAACCAGCAGATAAAAGGCAGCCACTGCGATAAAGCCCGCTACGACCGCGAGCAGCCATTTAAACCAATTCATATCCATCTTCCTTTGGGTGACGTTATTAAAAAGCTAATGGACAGCATAGCTCAGTGGTATAAACCTTAGCTGAACTTGTACCGTTTTATTGACTTATCTATATAGCGACAACCAGAGACTGTCGAAACCAGAGTGGCAGACAACATACAGGGGCATTGCTGCCCCTGTATGTTGTCAAAGAATGACCTAAAGTAACTGCAAAAGTTGCTGCAACGGATGTTTAGGTTTCACCCCTTCTAGACGTTTTACCTGGCTACGACAGGAGAAGCCTGTGACCAAGACCTGATCGGCACCTGTGTTTTGCACGGGTTTTTGCCAGCTCATTTCATACAGCGTTTTGCTATTATCAAAATTTTGCGCCTCATGGCCATAAGTACCGGCCATACCACAGCAACCTACAGACACAGCTTTGAGTTCTAATCCTGCTTTGGCATAAATTTGCTTCCACTGATTTTCTGTCGCTGGCAACGCCGTTTTTTCGGTGCAATGCGCCAGTAAACTAAAGCTCTGCTGGGTCTGAATAGCAGGTAAATCTTGTTTTACTAACCATTCATGAAATAACGCCACCTGATAATCGCCACGTTCTGCACCTAAGGTTTTGACATACTCGTCGCGGTACACCAGCACTAACGAAGCATCTAAGCCCAGCAATGGCGCGCCTAAAGCGGCTACCTGATTTAAAAAATCAGAGGCTGTTTTTGCTGTTTTAGCAAAATCACGTAAGAAGCCTTTGACATGCTGAGGTTTACCGTTCGGTAAAAATGGCAGCAACACAGGCCTGAAACCCAGTTTCTCAATCAGCTGTAATGCGTCAGCTACCAGATCAGCCTCATAAAAGCTGGTAAATGGATCCTGCACCAACAAGACTAACTTTTGTTTATCAGCATCAGGCAGAGCCTGCAGCTCGGTTAAATCAAAACCATACTTGCCTTGCACTCTTTGCTTTAAAGTGGGCACCGATAATTGTGGTGTATCGACATAACCTACAGTCTTTTTCAGCAAGCTTGCCATCCAGCCTTGCTGCAGAAAAAAGTTGACCAGTTTTGGCATGCTGGCTAACAGCGGTGCTGAGCGTTCGATATTTCCAACCAGATAATCTTTGGCCGGACGTAAATAACGACTGTGATAGAGCTGAATAAAACGGGCACGAAAAGAGGGTACATCCACTTTAATAGGACATTGGCCAGCACAGGCTTTACAGGCCAGACAACCTTCCATTGCCTCCATCACTTCATGGGAGAAATCATACTGGCCTTGTTTTTTCTGCCAGCTGTTTTTGATTTTGGCAACTATGCCAGAAAGCGTCTGGGATTTAGTGAGGATCTGCTGTTCTTGTGCCAGCACATCCACGCCCTGATTGCTCATTAATCGTAACCATTCGCGCATTAAACCTGCACGGCCTTTGGGGCTATGGCGTCTGTCTTTAGTGACTTTACTGGACGGACACATAGGCGAATTTTCTTCGTAGTTAAAACACAGGCCATTGCCGTTGCAGTTTAAGCTACTGTCAAAACTCTCTTTGACCACCACCGGAATTTGCCGGTCGTAAAAGCCACGTTTGACATCATCCACGCTAACTAACTGTTCGCTGCTGTCGATAGGCGTACAAATTTTGCCTGGGTTGACGCGGTTGAAGGGGTCAAAAGCGGTTTTGATTTTCCGCAGTTCGGTAAACAAAGCCTCGCCAAAAAATTCCGGACCATATTCGCTGCGATAACCTTTGCCGTGTTCGCCCCACATCAGACCGCCGTATTTAGCCGTCAGTTTCACCACCTGATCGGAAATCACGCGTAACTGTTTTTCCTGCTCCGGGTCACACATATCCAAAGCTGGACGCACATGCAGCACACCAGCATCGACATGGCCAAACATGCCATAAGCTAGTCCATGACTGTCGAGTAAGGCTCGGAATTCCATAATAAAATCAGCCAGATTTTCAGGTGGAACAGCGGTGTCTTCAGTAAAAGGAATAGGTTTTTTGCCGCCTTTGGCATTGCCTAACAGACCCACTGCCTTTTTACGCATCGCGTAAATCTGAGTAATGGCATTGTTATCATAAGTCAGCTGATAGCCAATAATGCCAGACTCGCCCTTTGCCACCGACTGCTGCAGCCGAGCTTCTAACTGCTGAACTTTTTGCGCCATATCCGCTTCGTCTTCAGCATTGTATTCGACCATATTCAGACCCAGCATGGTTTTGCCTGGCACATCTTCAATAAAGTCTTTCACCTGATGCCAAATAATATCGTTACGGGCTAAATCCAGCACTTTACTATCGACAGTCTCCACCGAAGTCGCCTGAGCTGCGACTAAAAATGGGGCGTTTCTAAGCGCACTTTCGAAGCTGTCGTACTTTACATTGACCAGGCATTTGTATTTGGCTATGGGCGTAATATTGAGTTTGGCTTCAGTGACAAAACCTAAAGAGCCTTCAGAGCCGGTAATAACGCGGGATAAATCAAACTGAGTTAAATCCTCGTTCAACACATGCTCTAAGTCATAACCTGTTAAAAAGCGGTTTAAACGCGGAAAGGTTTTTAATATATCAGCACGGAAATCGCGGCAACTGGATAATACCTGACGATACACGCGGCCAATGCTGTCCTGGCGCTCTGCCAACTGCTCTGCCTGGTCTATCGGCATGACATGAGTATGCAGCGCCGTGCCATCAATCAGCACAGTATCAAGGGATAACACGTGATCACTGGTTTTGCCGTACACCAAAGAGCCCTGACCTGAAGCATCGGTGTTGATCATGCCTCCAATGGTGGCGCGGTTTGAGGTCGATAAATCCGGAGAAAAGAAAAAGCCATAAGGTTTTAAAAAAGCGTTCAGCTGATCTTTAATCACACCAGCCTGTACCCGCACCCAGCGCTCTTCGACATTAATCTCCAGGATTTCACGCATATGGCGCGACAAATCCACCACCACTGCAGAGGTGAGCGCCTGGCCATTAGTGCCGGTACCACCGCCTCGTGGCGTGAATTTTATCTCACTAAAACTTGATGTCTGAGCTAGAGAGCAAATCAGTTGTATATCAGCTGCAGATTTAGGTAATAACACAGCAGCAGGCAGCTGTTGATACACGCTGTTGTCTGTGGCTACCGCCAAACGGCTGGCATAACTGACTTCAATGTCGCCGGTAAAACCAGCAGCTGTTAAAGCCTTGACATAAGCCTGGACCTGGGGATTAAGTGTTTCTGTCGCAGTTAACTTCGGGATCATAAGACGCACCAGATTTGAAACTGGGCCGAGTATACCAAAGCATAGGATAGATGGTCAGGGCGTTCGGAAAAAATTCCAGATTTTCCAATGCCCTGCTTTGCTTACATCACTTGCATCAGCAGATGAAGATATGAACTGCTTAGTTGTCGCTTTTACGTTCTAGTACTTCGCCTTCAATCACCCGGCCAGTGCATTCTGAAGAACGGCTTTGCTGGTGTTGTTGAGCCTGTTGGAAAAACGATTTGCCTTGTTTGCGTAGCTGATGTCTTTTGTATAAAAACACCGGGATAAGTAACCAGCTTAGCATCAGCACAAAAAGTAATACGCCCATTGCAAACACCAGCATGATACCGGCGACCATCCATAGCAGCACACGACTGAGGAAACTGCCCTGCTGTTTCTGACGGAATAAGGCCTGCCATTGTTGGGCTTGCTGTTGATAATTCATGGATTGCTCTCTTTAAAACGCCTGTTTAATGGCTCTGTATAGTGTAATGGGGATGCGAAAACAAATTCCCAATGCCTGCTAGGACTGCAAATTGTAACAAATAGTTCAGGCGTTTCTCAGCCCCCTTGCTTTGAGCCAAATATAAAGCCCACCAAAGTGGGCTTTATTATGAAGTAGCGAACTAAGCGACTAACCAGCCAACAGCCTACTGCTGAGTGATGGTACAGGCGTCCAATTTCCAGACTTTTTCTACATAGTCCTCAATAGAACGGTCTGAGGTAAACTTGCCCATCAGTGCAGTGTTCAGAATAGCTTTTTTCGCCCAGCCGGCTTGATCACGGTACCAGCCATCCACTTTCTCTTGTGCCTTCACGTACGACTGGAAATCGGCCAACACTAAGTACGGATCTCCACCTTCAAGCAGGCTGCGTTTGATGGCGGACAATTCACCTGGTTTACCCGGTGTGAAGTAATCCGTCTCCAGCCAATCCAGAATGGCTTTGATTTCAGCATCCTGATAATAGTAATCCCAGCTGTGATAGCCTTTGGCCTGCAGCGCTTTTACTTCATCAACGGTTAAACCGAAGATAGAAATATTATCCGGCCCCACTTCCTCTGCGATCTCAATATTGGCGCCATCCAGCGTACCTACAGTGATAGCACCGTTTAACGCCAGTTTCATATTACCTGTACCTGAAGCTTCTTTACCTGCGGTAGAGATTTGCTCTGACACGTCAGCAGCCGGGATCATTTTCTCAGCTAATGTCACACGGTAGTTTGGCATAAAGACCACTTTCAGACGGTTTTTCACCCGTTTGTCGTTATTGATCTTCTCAGCCACTTTATTGATGGCGTAAATAATTTCTTTGGCCAGTTTGTAACCAGGAGCTGCTTTCGCACCAAACAGGAATACACGTGGCACCATGTCGTAATCCGGGTTTTGCAGAATACGACGGTACAAGGCCAGAATATGCAACAAGTTCAGATGTTGACGTTTGTATTCATGCAAACGTTTGATTTGAATATCAAAAATAGCATGAGGGTCAATGCTGATATTGGTCAGTTTCTTCACTACTGTCGCTAAATCAGCTTTGTTTTGCTGTTTGATGGCCATAAAGGCATCCTGAATGGCAGGATCATCAGCAAAAGCAGCAAACTTATTCAGCTGTTTTAAGTCACGTGGCCATTCATCGCCAATAGTTTCGTCCAGCAACTTGGCTAAACGTGGATTACAGGCTTTTAACCAGCGACGTGGTGTTACACCATTTGTCACGTTAGTGAATTTATCCGGCCATAAGGCAACCATCTCTGGGAATAGATCTGATTTCACTAACTCTGAGTGAATTTCGGCCACACCATTAACACGGAACGAGCCGACCACAGACAAATGGCCCATACGAACCATAGGCTCATGGCCTTCTTCGATAATTGACAGTTTACGTTTTTTCTCGTTATCGCCAGGCCACAATACGTCCACTTGTTCAACCAGGAAACGACGGTTAATTTCGTAAATGATTTCTAAGTGGCGTGGTAATACTTTTTCAAATAACCGCACTGACCATTTTTCCAGAGCTTCTGGCAACAAGGTATGGTTGGTGTAGGCAAATACATTTTGACAAAGGTTCCAGGCTTCATCCCAGCTCATTTCTGCGCGGTCAACTAAAATACGCATCAGTTCAGGAATAGCCACAGCCGGGTGAGTATCGTTCAGTTGGATAGCCACTTGATCTGGGAACTTGCTCCAGTCATCACCATTAGCGCGTTTGTAACGACGAATAATGTCTTTCAGTGAGCAAGAGCAGAAGAAATACTGCTGAATTAAACGTAATTCTTTACCCGCGTCTGTTTCATCATTTGGATACAGCACTTTGGAAATGGTTTCCGCTTCGATGTTCTGACGCGCCGCATCGATGTAACCGCCTGAGTTAAATACGTCCCAGTTGAAGAAATCACTGGCACGGCTTTCCCACAAACGTAATACGTTAACAGAACTGCCCTGATAACCTACCACGGGAATATCCCAAGGTACACCTTTGATAATGCGGCCAGGGTGCCACACTTTTTTCATTTTGCCTTGCAAGTCATAAGTGGTTTCCACATAACCGTAGACTGAAATTTCCTGAATAGATTCAGGACGGCAAATCTCCCACGGGTTACCGTATTCGCGCCAGCTATCCGGACGCTCAATCTGACGACCATCGGAAAATTCTTGTTTAAACAATCCGTGTTCGTAATGAATACCATAACCAATAGCTGGATAATTCAACGTCGCCATAGAGTCGATAAAACAGGCAGCCAAACGGCCTAAACCGCCGTTACCCAGCGCCATGTCTTCTTCCTGATCTTCCAGATCAGCGATATTTAAGCCCAGCTGTGCCAGTGCATCTTTTGCAGCGTCATAAACACCCAAATTGTGCAGGTTGTTGCTGAACAGACGACCCATTAAATATTCAAGGCTGAAATAATGCACAGCGCGGGTATTTTGTTGATAGTGAGTACGCTGAGTATTACGTAAACCATCGTACACATATTCGTTCACTGCAGCACAAGTAGCGCGCCACCAGGCTTGTGGGCTGGCTTTATTTACGTCAGTACCAAGGCTGCCGTGCAAATGTTTAATAATACTGTTTTTTAATTCTTCCGTGCTCGGAAGGTCCGCAATAGCTACTGAGGCTTTTGCCTTTGAAGACGTTTTTTTCATTGCTAAATCCCGGTTTAATAAGCGGTGTGCCGCTTTTTTATAACTGTAGTTGTAGAAAAATTACAAAAATGGCGGGCAATAGTCAAGAATTAGCAAAAATAAAGCCTGTTATCGTAATTTTATTACAACACGCTAACAGGCTATTTCAAATGCTTAAATTGCCTTGAACACCGCATCCACAAAGGCTTTGGCGTCAGATTCAAGCTGCATTAAATGTGTTTGATCAACAAAACTCTCTAAATAAATTTTATAGCTATTTTCTGTACCGGATGGCCGCGCAGCGAACCAGCCATTTTTGGTGACTACCTTTACACCACCAATACTGGCATCGTTCCCTGGTGCTTTTGTAAGCACTGCAAGTATGTCATCGCCTGCCAATTCAGTCTGTTTTACACTGCTGACATCGAGATTTTTCAGTGCAGCTTTTTGCTCTGCTGAAGCTGCTGCATCCAGACGACGATACAAAGGTGAACCAAATTCTTTGGTCAGCGCCTGATACTGCTGATACGGATCGACTCCGGTTTTTGCCAGCATTTCTGCCGCCAGTAATCCCAGAATAAAACCATCTTTATCGGTCGACCAGACAGTGCCATCAAAACGCAGGAAACTTGCCCCTGCACTTTCTTCCCCCCCAAAAGCTACAGTGCCTTTGTAGAGACCATCGACAAACCATTTAAAGCCCACCGGGACTTCATACACTTTACGGCCGCGGCCTTGAGTTACTCTGTCAATCAAGGCTGAAGAAACCAGTGTTTTGCCTATTGCTAAGCCGGTTGACCATAAAGGTCTGTTGCTCAATAAATAGTTAATGGCTACAGCCAGATAATGATTTGGATTCATCAGGCCGCCACTTCGGGTCACAATGCCATGACGGTCAAAATCAGGGTCGTTGCCTATGGCCACATCAAACTGATCTTTGAGTTGGATCAGATTGGCCATTGCATACGCAGAGGAGCAGTCCATACGGATTTTTCCGTCTTTATCCAACGGCATAAAGCTAAAAGCCGGGTCAACCCGTTCGTTCACTACGGTGATATTCAGACCATAGGTCTTGGCAATCACAGGCCAAAACGCAATACCTGAACCGCCTAAGGGATCAACACCAATTTTGACACCCGCTTTGGCGATAGCGGCCATATCAATCACGTTCGCTAAATCATCGACATAAGGCTGCACGTAATCAATGCTGACACACAAAGGGGACGCCAACGCTTCTTCGTAGCCTACCTGCTTCACGCCATCTAACTGTGCAGCCAGTAAGGCATTGGCTCGTTTTTGGATCCAATCTGTCGCGTCAGTGTCGGCAGGACCGCCATGAGGTGGATTGTATTTAATACCGCCGTCTTCCGGTGGATTATGGGAAGGCGTGATGATCAGACCATCCGCTAAATCCGAGGAACGACCTTTGTTGTAACACAAAATTGCATGAGAAATAACAGGGGTGGGTGTAAAACCGCCGTCCTGCTGAATATGAGTGGTGACGCCATTGGCAATCAGTACTTGCAAAGTGCTAACAAAAGCAGCTTCTGATAAGCCGTGAGTATCTTTGCCTAAAAATAACGGGCCACTATAACCCTGCTGTTTTCGGTACTCTGCAACGGCTTGTACTATCGCCAGAATATGAAACTCATTAAAGGACTTAAGTAAAGCTCCTCCTCTGTGCCCTGAGGTACCAAAACTCACTTGCTGACTGGCGATCGCCACATCAGGTTTCAGGCTGTAATAGGCAGCCATCAGCTGCGCTATATTTGGCAACATGGCAGCTGGTGCAGTTTGTCCTGCCAGCGGATGTAACGACATACACTCTCCTTATAACAAATCGCGGATCCGTTCTACCTCAGCTGCATTGTAGCCAAGCTTAGTGGCCACTTCAGTCAGCATCATTTTCTTACGTGTGGTGTTTGAATTGGTGATCACCCAAAAATCTGTATTGGGAATAGGTTTAGGATTGGTACTGCTACCCGCTTCTAACAAAGAGGCTTCGGATTGACCGAAATACAGCCTGTTACGGCCCTTAATTTCCAGTACCTGAGCAAAATCGCCCCGATGAGCACGGGATAGAGCTGATAAGATAAATAAGAAGCGCCCTACCACGCTTTGTTCAGCAGACAGATCTTGTTGGCTGATAAAATCAAAAACAGAGCTGGATTTATCTGTAGTAGTAACAGCGCTTGCCTTCTTTTCGACTACAGCCGGTGCTGCTGGTTTTTCTACTGATCCTGTCGTTGACTTAGAGGCCACTTCCACTGAGGTTTTCGTTTCTTTTTTTGCAGCTGGTACAGCAGGAGCTTGTGCTTCTGTCAGGCTGACAATCAGTAAACGGCGCAGAATATCAGAGGCGCTTTCACCAATCTGTTGAGTCTGACTGGCGATAAATTGATAAAGATCGTCATCTATTTCGATGGTTTTCATGAAGTTAGTCCGCGTTTTTAAAAGTGAAGCCATTATATACCCTTAGTGCTTGAAGCTGCAGCTTTGTTGACTGCACTCTTCCCCCCAATCACCTAAGACAACTATGATCCTGGGGTCTCAATCACTTGTCGCCTCCCTGCAACACCAATGACTTTGGCTATACAAAAGGTAGGCGCTGACGTCAGCCAGCTGTTTTGGTACCATACCTTTATGTCGTAAATAAGGTCGTTAAATCGGAAAAAACAATGATATTACATACCGAGATCACAGGCCAAGGTCAAGCTATTGTATTGATCCACGGCCTTTTTGGCAGCTACGAGAACCTCGGCGTGATTGCACGCGCTTTAGTCGGGCAATGGCAAGTGATCAACCTGGACATGCGTAATCATGGCCGGTCCGACTGGCACGATAGCATGTCCTATGCGCTGATGGCAGAGGATGTGAAAGAGACTCTGGATCATTTGGGCTTAGAGCAAGTGATCCTGTTGGGCCACTCTATGGGTGGCAAAATTGCGATGGAGTTTGCACTTCGTTACCCAGAGCGTGTTAGTAAACTCATTCTGGCCGATATATCACCAGTGCAAAATAGGCCGCGTCACCTGGAAATATTATCAGCGCTGGATGGCATTGACCTTGACAGCTTACAAAGCCGGCAGCATGCAGATCAACAACTGGCTTTGGCTATCACTGAAACCGGTGTACGGCAGTTCTTACTCAAAAGCTTGTATAAAGACGGTGACCAGTTCCGCTGGCGCTTTAATAGCAAAGCACTGATTGCCAATTATTCACAGTTATTAGAAGCTCCACCGAGCAAAGGCCCCTACACAGGCCCTACGCTTTTTATTAAAGGCGCAGAATCTGATTATCTGTTACCAGAACACCAGAGCCTGATCCAGCAATTGTTTCCACACAGCAAAGCTAAAGTCATTATGGGCACAGGCCACTGGTTACACGCCGAAAAGCCTGTGGCTTTCGCTAAAATTGTCACCGACTTTTTATTGAGTTAACGCAATTAATTCCTAAAAAAATTGTGCTATAGTGCGCGCAATTTTTAAGGTCTAGTGGGTCATTATGAATATTGAGCAGTTTGAGACCCTGGGTCTTTTTCTGGGTGTTGGTGCCCTGTATCTGTTTATTGTGATGGCCATTTGGGATGTACTGAAAAAAAGTAACGCTCCTCGTTTTGGCAAAATTTTTGTGTGGTTAGTGCTGTTTTTATCTCCTGCAGCTTTTTTAGCTAAAGTGATTTTTGAGTTTTTTGTCGAATAAATGAGGTGCGAGACATGGCTAAAATAGCCACAGATCGCACAACCATAGATTTGTTTGCGCATGAAAAGCGCCCCGGCCGGCCAAGGACTAATCCTTTACCACGGGAAGAACAGCTGAAGCTGAACAAACGCAATCAAATCAAACGCGATCGAAGTAAAGGTTTAAAGCGTATAGAGTGCAAAGTGTCAGAGCAGTTGTATGAACAGCTGAGTTTGTCTGCAGAGCAGAAAAATATGACACGTAGCGCCTATATAGAATGGGTTTTAGAACAAGCGTTGACCAGGTAGAAGGCGAAAGTTATGGCAACTGTAGGTATATTTTTTGGTAGCGATACAGGTAACACTGAACATATCGCAAAAATGATTCAGAAAGAGCTAGGCAAACATTTGTTTGATGTGATGGATATTGCCAAAAGCACAAAAGAACAAATTGCCAGTTACGATTTGTTGCTGTTTGGTATTCCGACCTGGTATTACGGTGAAGCCCAGTGTGATTGGGATGACTTCTTTCCTGAGCTGGAAAACATAGACTTTAACAATAAGCTGGTCGCGATTTTTGGTTGTGGTGATCAGGAAGATTATGCCGAGTATTTCCTTGATGCGATGGGCACCTTACGTGACATTATCGAACCTAAAGGCGCTATTATCGTTGGAAACTGGCCAACCAAAGGTTACAACTTTGTTGCATCAAAAGCCCTCGCTGACAACGACCACTTTGTTGGTTTAGGCATAGACGAAGACCGTCAGCCAGAACTGACCGAGCAACGTGTGAAACAATGGTGTAAGCAGATTTATGATGAACTGAGCTTAAAAGAGCTGGAAGGTTTGTAATCTGCCCGGGGTCAGAGCTGAAGCTCTGACCCTCTTGTTTTATTGAGAGGTATCGCGGTATTTAGGCTTTTTGCGGATATACACCTTACGTTTGACCTCACATACCAACTCGCCTTTGCAGTCTTTGACGTGCACCACAAAATCAGGGAAATACTTCTCTCCTGCTTCAGTTTGTTGTTTGATATGCTCAAGCTCGTTATCTGTCAGCACAAACTCAGCTGTTAATTTGCCACGACCCGGTGTGATGTAGTTAATATCGGCTTGCTTATCCCACACCATATATTCTTTGCCCAGAGACCCCATCAACATCAAGGGATAAATAGGATCGGTCATCGCAAACATAGAACCACCAAACTGACTGCTATTGATATTACGGGTCCAGGGCCTGTTTTTCAGCTCCACCTTGCAATACCTGTAGTCCTCTGCCAGCTCAACCACCTTAATACCTGTGAAGAAAAATGGTGGCCACAAATTTAATAAATGTCGCATCACGGCCGGATTAAATGCCCAACGCATAAGAAACCTCTGGTAAGACCTGTTTGGCGAAATTCTAACGTCTTGTTTGCACTTTGTCAGCGCTTTGCTGGTAGTAATGGGCAGATTTAGAGGTTGCTTCTGTTGGTAATGGCCTTATAATCATTTGAAATTCAAGAAAGAGTAGAACAGTCCATGTCAGATCATAATACCGAATTGCGTAAAGCAGGCCTCAAAGTCACTCTGCCACGAGTGAAGATCCTCGATATTTTGCAAGATCCTAATCATCAGCATATCAGTGCTGAAGATGTGTATAAGATTTTGCTGGAGTTAGGTGAAGATATAGGTCTGGCGACTGTATACCGGGTATTAAACCAGTTTGACGATGCAGGCATTGTCACCCGTCACCATTTTGAAGGTGGTAAGTCGGTGTTCGAATTAAGCCGCATGGATCACCACGATCACTTGGTGTGCTTAAATTGCGGTAAAGTCATCGAATTTGAAGATGATGATATTGAACGTAAGCAATTAGAAATTTCTGAGAAAAACGGTATTAAGCTGACACACCACAGCTTATATTTGTATGGTGAGTGCGTCGATAAAAAATCGTGCGAAGAAAATCGTAATACCAAGTAAATTTCAGTTTCTTCCCTAGATTGAACCGGCTGTGATCAGGCCGGTTTTTTTATACCCGTTAAAATCTGTTCGGCTAAATACTCTACTTCATTGGCCCAACAGCATTCAGGTCGTGGCTGAAGCACACCAAACTGGCCTTTGAGTGGTCTGCAGTGAGTAATAGCGTTGCGCAATGAATCAGGGACCTCAGCCACACCATAACAAGCCCCTAATAAAGCGCCGGCCACGGCAGCGTTGTTGGCAGTGTCTCCACCTCTTTTTAGTGTGTCCAACATACCATCCAGATAATCCTGAGCATACAACAGCTGCCAGATGGCATTCTGAAAACACCCAAGCACTGAAAGATCTGACATCTCAGCTTCTGTTGGTGGCATAAATAACGCATGATCAATAGTGCGGATAATACGTTTATCCACTTTAAGCTGTGAAGCCCAGTCTTTAATCAGTTGATACAACTGATCTGCACTGCAGTCGTTTTCCAGCACATGGCCTAATGCCATCACATACAAACCACTGACTTGCTGGCATAACATATTCGGATGAGTTAACGCGGTATCAGCCATGGCCCAGGCCGCTAACTGAGGTAAAGACTGATAAGGCACCATCAACGCCATGGGGGCAACACGAGCCAAAGCAGTTGTTGCACAGGACTCCTCGTCCTGCTGACTTAACAAAGCGCGTTTTAATTCATCGGGTACAGCAAAAGGTTCGGTCCTGAGCCAATATTCATAGGCTTGCCAGGCCCCCTCTTCCTGATACTCACCATAATGAGCTAACAGGCGGCATAAAAGCACAGCAAGCTCACCGCTGTCGGTTGGCTGTCCTGACAAGGTTTGCCAGGGGTTTTGCAGTAACATTTCACTCAGGTCAAAGCGAAGCCGCTCTTCACGTTCATCTTGCTCAAAACCTTCAACGGCGGAACCTAAAACTTCTCCGGCCAATAAGCCATACATCAAACCCAGGGCTTTGGATTTGAGTACCGGATCGCTCATGCAGACCTCCGTTGTGATAAAGCCTTAAGCGGCTAATTTTTATGCTTGATTAATATATAAGGTATTGCAGCCAAGAAGCCAAGTACTTCGCTTTAAAATCAACGAAATAGCTTATTTTTAGAAAGAAAAAAGCCAGCATCGAGGCTGGCTTTTGGTTCAATTAGCTTAATTTACTGACCGTATTTCTCAGCCAGATACAACCAGGTTTCCAATACTGTATCAGGGTTTAATGACACAGAATCGATGCCTTGATCCATCAGCCAGGCCGCAAAGTCTTCATGATCTGAAGGGCCCTGACCACAAATACCGACGTATTTGCCTTTAGCTTTAGCGGTTTGAATCGCCATAGACAACAGCTTTTTAATAGCCGGGTTACGTTCATCAAACAGATGCGCTATTAAACCACTGTCTCTGTCCAGGCCTAAAGTCAGCTGAGTTAAGTCATTGGAGCCGATGGAGAAACCATCAAAGTACTCCAGGAACTCTTCAGCCAGCAAGCAGTTGGATGGCAATTCACACATCATAATCACTTTTAAGCCATTTTCACCGCGTTTCAAGCCATGAGCTTCTAACAGTTCAATCACTGCCTTAGCTTCTTCCAGCGTGCGAACGAATGGGATCATCACTTCAACATTAGTAAAGCCCATTTCATTACGAACCCGTTTTAAGGCTTCACATTCCATCGCAAAACAATCACGGAAATCTGCCGAAATATAACGTGATGCGCCACGGAAACCTATCATCGGATTTTCTTCGTGCGGTTCGTACTGCTGACCACCAATAAGGTTAGCGTATTCGTTTGACTTAAAGTCGGACATCCGCACTATTACCCGCTCTGGCGAGAAAGCTGCAGCCAAAGTAGAAATACCCTCTGTTAGCTTACCCACATAAAACTCTACAGGTGAGCTGTAGCCAGCCATCATCTGACTGATGGTTGCTTTAAGCTCGTCACTCTGGGCATCGAAATTCAGTAGCGCCTTTGGATGCACACCAATCATACGGTTGATAATAAATTCCAGACGGGCTAACCCTATGCCTGCATGAGGTAATTTGGCAAAGGAGAATGCACGTTCCGGGTTGCCCACGTTCATCATGATTTTCATCTTTAGCGCTGGCATTTGATCTACACGTGAAGTCATCACGTCAAAACCTAAAATACCGTCGTAGACAAAACCCGTGTCACCTTCAGCACAAGATACGGTCACGTCCTGGCCATTTTTGATTTTCTTGGTGGCATCACCACAACCTACTACGGCCGGGATCCCCAGTTCACGGGCTATAATTGCAGCGTGACAAGTGCGGCCACCGCGGTTAGTGACAATAGCTGAAGCGCGTTTCATGATAGGTTCCCAGTCCGGGTCTGTCATGTCAGTGACTAGCACGTCACCAGGCTGGATTTGATCCATATCTGCGATACTGGCCAGCACTTTGGCTTTGCCTGAACCAATTTTATGACCAATAGCGCGACCTTCAACCACTATGGGTGCTGTGCCTTGCAGCTGGAAGCGTTCCATTTCGTTGCTGTCTTCGCGGCTACGTACGGTTTCAGGGCGGGCCTGAACTATATACAGCTTACCGTCCTGACCATCTTTGGCCCATTCGATATCCATAGCACGGCCGTAGTGTTTTTCAATGATAATGGCTTGTTTCGCCAATTCCTGCACTTCAGCATCCGTCAGTGAAAATTTCTGACGATTTGCTACAGGCACATCTTCAACAACAACCTGTTTGCCATGAGTTAAATCTTTGGAGTACACCATCTGCAGTAACTTGCTGCCTAAGTTACGACGAACAACTGCAGGACGACCAGCCATCACCGTTGGCTTGTGCACATAAAACTCGTCAGGGTTGACTGCACCCTGCACCACCATTTCACCTAAACCGTAAGATGAGGTAACAAAGACCACATCTTCAAAACCTGATTCAGTGTCAATACTGAACATCACACCAGAGGCGGATAAATCCGAGCGCACCATACGCTGCACACCGGCAGACAAAGCTACACCACGGTGGTCATAACCCTGATGCACACGGTACGAAATAGCGCGATCGTTAAATAATGACGCAAATACGTGCTTAATGGCTTCAATCACCTGAGCATAACCACGTACGTTTAAGAAAGTTTCCTGCTGACCCGCAAAGGATGCATCAGGCATATCTTCCGCTGTGGCTGAGGAACGCACTGCAAAGGAGACATCTTCAGCACAACCGTGTTGCAGCTGTTGATAAGATGTTTGAATGGCGTGTTCGAATTCGGTTTGAAATGGTGTATCAATCACCCATTGGCGAATTTGCGCACCAGCTTTGGCCAAGGCGTTTACGTCATCAACGTTGAGACCATCCAACACTTGATAAATACGCTCGTTAAGACCACTCTGTTCAAGAAATTGATTAAAGGCATAAGCTGTGGTGGCAAAACCGCCAGGAACTTGTACCCCTGCATTTGCCAGGTTACTGATCATTTCACCCAATGAAGCATTTTTACCACCAACGCGAGGAACGTCGTGCATGCCCAGGTCCTGGTACCAAACAACGAATTCTTGCACAATGAGTCTCCAATTTTTGTTGCAGGTTATGTAAGCTTACATGGCCAGCCACACAAGCATGCTAATTCTACACTGGCGCGAAAGCTAAATAAAACCTTAATTTTTATGTAATTTTATAACGACAAAATGGAGTAAATTGTGAGAACAGCCTTTTATATCTCTGATGGCACAGGCATTACATCCGAAGTATTCGGACACGCTCTATTGTCACTGTTTCCGGCAGAGTTCGACCATATCACCATCCCTTTTGTTGAAACTAAAGAGATCGCCTTACAAGCAAAACAACGAATAAACGATCGTTATAAAACAACTGGAATTCGCCCTTTAATTTTTCAGACCTTTGTCGACGAGGAACTAAGGCAGATCATTAACAGCAGCGATGGTGTCTGTTACGACTTTTTAAATGCCTTTATTGAGCCGATGCAAAAAGAATTAGGCATAGCGGCAATGCCCAAAACTCATCGCACTCATAGCATTCATGAAAAAACCTATGATTTCCGTATTGATGCGGTGAACTATGCGCTGGCCAATGACGATGGTGTGAACTTAAAGGAATATGCGAAAGCCGATATTATTTTGGTGGGTGTCAGTCGCTCAGGCAAAACGCCAACGAGTTTATATCTGGCATTGCAGTATGGAATTAAAGCAGCCAACTACCCTTTTGTGCAGGAAGACATGGATATGCTGCGACTACCGGATGAGCTGAAGAAGCAAAAAGCCAAGCTGTTTGGCCTGACCATTACGCCAGAACGTTTGAGTAAAATTCGTGAGCAGCGCCGCCCAGGCAGTAAATATGCGTCACTGCGGCAATGCAAACTGGAATTGGATGAAGTTGAAGCTTTGTATCAGAAGGAAAAAATTCCGTTTTTAAACTCAACTCATTTATCCATTGAAGAGATATCGGCAAAAATTTTGGCGCAAACCGGTTTAAAACGACAAAAATATTAAGAGGGTTGAACAGCGCTGGCCTCTTGCAGCAACTGTTTAGCATGCAGGAGGCACAGCCGGATAGGCTCACCTTGCTCTTTACGTTTGACCAGCTGCACCAAGAGTCGGTTTACAGGTGCGTCAAGTTTCAACTGCTCTGCCAGAGTCACCACTGCGCCATTTAAAAAGTCGATTTCAGTCGCTTTGCCGGCCTGAATATCATCCCACATTGAAGAGCGCGCTTCTGGCGATATAGCCAGCATCTTTTTTGCCAGACGTTTGAATAACCAATTGGGGGTTCGCAATAAAAAAGGAATATAGCTGTTGGGGGCAGAGGTATAGGAAAAACTTTGAATGTTCAAACACCTGCATATCCTCAGCAACTCATCTATCGCTGCAGCCAGCACTAACCGATAAGGGCGTTGTAACAGCTGTTGCTGCAAAGGTAAGTCTGACAATGCGTTAATGGCATTATTCAGATTCAACATTAACTTACCAAATTCAGCCGCTTTGACATTCTCCAGCTGTTTTGACTTAATACCGTGCTGGTCTAACTGCTTCAGTACAGCGTGAATACGTGCATCGTCACTTCGCTGCCAGATCATCTCTGAGCCCGTAGTCCTGGCATAAAAACCCGGACTGATTTTCACCACATTAAAAGGGACTATGGCCCTAAATACGGGTTGAGATAAGAGCTGTTGATACAGAGGTGCGATAGCTACACCATTTTGCATCGCCACGACCAAAGCGTCTGCAGACAGATAGTGGGCTAGTTGAGGTAATAAAATCTGCAAATCCAACGCCTTTACCGTGACCAGCACCAGCTGTGCGGTACGAAGCGCTTCAAACTCGCTATAAACAGCCGGAGAGCGGAGCCGATGGCAAGCTCCGTTTAAATCCTGGGCTGTTAAACCATAAGCTGCGGCTTCGAGCGCCATGCGTTCGCGCCCGATAAATATCACTTCACATTCAGGAGATTGGGCCAGTACGGTACCGAGGTAACAACCGATAGCACCTGCGCCTACGACAGCTACTCGTAGAGGGACAGCGCTACGGCCTGAATGATCAGACAGCAGCGCTGTTGAGCGATTTTTATTTGCGGACCGCACGAAGGGTATCTGCGATCAGGAATGCCAGTTCCAGCACCTGATCTGAATTTAACCGAGGGTCACACTGAGTGGTGTAACGCTTGCTTAAATCGTTTTCAGACAAACCATAAGCGCCACCTGTACATTCAGTGACATTATCGCCTGTCATTTCCAGGTGAATACCACCGGCATGAGTGCCCTCAGCCTGATGCACCGCAAAGAAATAACGGATTTCACGCAAGATAGCTTCAAAGTCACGGGTTTTATAATCGTTGCTGGCTTTGACTGTGTTGCCATGCATAGGGTCTGAACTCCATACCACTTTGCGCCCCTCACGCTCAACACGACGCACCAGAGCTGGCAGTTTTTCTGCCAGTTTATCCGCGCCCATTCGGGTGATTAAGGTCAGTCGGCCTGGTGTGTTGTCCGGATTCAGCGCATCAATCAGGCGCAATAAATCCACCTCATCCATACCAGGGCCTACTTTCACACCCACAGGATTTTTAATACCACGGAAGAATTCAATATGGGCATGATCAAGCTGTCGGGTGCGCTCACCTATCCAGACCATATGCGCTGAGCAGTCATACCAGTCCCCTGTTAAGGAATCACGGCGGGTTAAGGCTTCTTCGTAGTTCAGCAACAGTGCTTCATGCGAGGTATATAAGGATGTTTCGCGAATAGACGGCGAGTTTTCCGCCGTAATACCGCAAATTTCCATAAAACGCAGTGCTTCCTGAATACGCTGAGCCACGTCCTGATAGCGACCTTTCAGTGGGTTAGCATCAACAAAACCCAGATTCCAGCGGCTGACCTGATGCAGGTCGGCTAATCCACCTTGGGCAAAAGCCCGTAGCAAATTTAACGTGGCAGCGGAATGATGATAAGCCGTCATCAACCTATTAGGATCTGGCTTGCGCGCTTCTGCTGTAAATTCAAAGCTGTTAACTATGTCACCACGGTAGCTTGGGTGAGATACACCCGCTATGGTTTCCAAATCACTGGAGCGAGGCTTGGCGTATTGGCCTGCCATACGAGCCACTTTGACTACAGGACAGCCGCCGGCAAAAGTGAGAACCACAGCCATTTGCAGCAATACTTTAAAAGTGTCACGAATTTTTGGTGCATTAAAGTCACTAAAGCTCTCCGCACAATCTCCGCCTTGCAGCAAAAATGCTTTGCCTTCAGCCACTTGCCCAAGCTGACTAAAGAGATCACGAGTCTCTTGCGCAAACACCAAAGGCGGATATTTGTGCAATTGCTGCTCAACACTGCTGAGTAAAGCCTGATCATCGTAATGAGGTTGTTGTTGGATTGGAAAAGCTCGCCAACTTTGAGGCGTCCAGGTCGTCACTTTAAGTAGTCCTATAGTTCTGAATTAATAGTTAAGGTCACTAGGTTATTTATCCGCAGACAAAGTAAATTTATTGGCGGCTAAATTCAATGCTTAAATGAGTATATTGCGCTGAATTTTGTAAATAGCACGACATTTATCATTAAAAACACCCAGATGGCTACACATCTGAAAATATCAAGCGTTTTTTAGCATGCTTTATAGGCTGAAAACACTATTCTCATTGGAGTTTTTATGTCAGAAGTTCAGGCTTTGCAGCAGTTGGAACCACAGCTGCATCAGTTGATTTTAAGTTAACCTCTGTCGGTCAGATTGACCTTGTGTTATTTAGGTCGAAAAGTCATTTACTGATAGAGCATTTAGCAGGCTTGAGTTCCCCCTAGCGCATGCCTTAGCACCCTGAATTAGGGTGCGCACATCAAAAAATCCATCTACTGAAGTAGAAGGTTTTGGAGCCGAAAATACATGCACAGCTCCGCCAGATCTCTAAGCACTAAGTTCTGCTCAGGAACTAAGAATACGCAGTGCACTCTGCAGATGTTCAGCACAATTTCGTCCTAAATCTGTCAAATAACCACCATCAGCCTGAGTGAGCAAACCTTTTTTGTATAAACGTTCTATGGCCTCTTTGGCACCTGGGTCTGCTGATTTGTGTGCTTTAATCCCCTCCAGTGAGGTGTCTAAATTAAATAAAGTCAAAATACGAATTTCGTCATTCAATTGTGAATTTACTGGCATCTCGTCTTTTCCTTTGTCATTGTTTTGCTTGAAACTAGACCCTATTTGACAAATTTTCCAGAAAAAGTATCGGTCCTTCCACTATTCCAAGCCTTAGTCATGAAAACTCCCCTATTTTTATAAGGCTACAGCTGTATTTTTAAGCAGATATTTCCTATAGTCAGACAAACTATGGAGAGCTTTAGAAATCGTGGCTAAGGGACATTCAAACGTAAACACAGCACATCTTTGGACTGACTTGTTTCAGTGCTTATCTGATCCTGTCGCTTTACTGCAGATAAGTGCCAAAAATCCTCCTAAATTACTCCGTAGTAACAACGCTTTTAAACAGTTATTTAATCTAAGTACAACCAACAGCGCTCAGCGGCTCAACTCCCTGCCCGTCGATTTTATTGATTTGTTACAGCAGCTTAGCCCAAGCACTAGAGTGCCCGTCTGGTGCGTGATGACAGACGACGGTCATTGTCAGCATTTTAAACTACAAGCGGCGTTCAGCGATTCAGATCCAGACAGCTGCTTGCTGGTCATGCAGGATATTAGTGAGCAGGAAAATGCTATAGAACTGCTTAAAAAACAAAATGAACAATTGCAGCAGCGCCTGGCGACTATAGAACAGTTGAAAAACAGAATTCGGGAGCAATCTATTCGGGATCCGCTGACGAATCTTTATAATCGCAGGTTCTTAAACGAATTCATGGAGCGTGAGCTGGCACTGGCCAGGCGGAATCAAAAACCTCTGGCAGTAGTGATGCTCGACCTCGACCACTTTAAACAACTTAATGACCAGTTTGGTCACCAGACTGGTGACAAAGTCATTGAAATGGTCGCGAAACATTTACTCAGACAAAGCCGCAGAACAGATGTGTTATTCCGTTACGGTGGTGAGGAGTTTTTGGTGATCTTACCGAACACCAATGCAAGCCAGGCCCAGCATTTGGCCGAAAACTGGCGTGTTCATGTAGAACAAGCTCAAGTTTTTGCCAAACATCAGGCGGTGAACATCACTTTATCTGCCGGCATCTCTATTTATCCCGAGCATGGGTCTACGGCTTTTAATTTAATTCAGGCGGCGGATGAAGCCCTGTATCAAGCCAAGGCAGCAGGACGTAATCAGGTCGTGATGTGCTAAGCGGGTCAACTGAAAAGAAAAAGGAACCGAAGTCCCTTTTTCTTTGTGAACTTTATCTGACCAATTTAAAAACCACCACGTAACGCAGCAATACGTTTTTCTAGCGGTGGATGACTTAAAAACAGCTCTGAAGTCGCAGGCTTGCTGGCGATACCAAAAGCCATCATTGAGCCTTCGAGCTGACTTTCATGGTTATTGCGCAGACGCTCCAGCGCCGCAATCATTTTATTGGCACCCACTAACTTTGCAGCACCGGCATCAGCGCTATATTCTCGCTTACGTGAGAACCACATCACGATGATGCTGGCCAGCACACCAAAGGCCATTTCTAATACAAACACAGTGATCATATAAGCAAAACCGTTACCACCGCCGCCTTCATCGTTACGATTGCCGCTAATAGCACCAGCTATTAATCGGGCAAAGAAAATCACGAAAGTGTTCACCACACCCTGAATAAGCGTCAGAGTCACCATATCACCATTGGCAACGTGTGAGACTTCATGGGCCAATACGGCTTCGACTTCTTCTTCACGCATATTACGCATCAGGCCCGTGCTGACGGCCACCAGAGCATTGTTTCGACTTGGACCAGTCGCAAAAGCATTCATTTCAGGCGAATCGTAAATGGCCACTTCCGGCATCGCTATGCCTGCTTGCTGAGCCTGACGACGCACTGTGTCAAACAACCATTGTTCTGTGGCATTACGAGGTTGAGTGATCACAACAGCACCGGTCGAGCGTTTCGCCATCCACTTCGACATAAACAATGAAATGAACGAGCCACCAAAACCAAATACTGCTGCAAACACCAACAAGCCGCCAATGCTTCGGCTATCAATGCCCAGCACTTTAAAAACGATACTAAGCACAACACTTAATACCAACATCACCGCCAGGTTTGTGGCAAGGAACAGTATAATTCGCTTCATAGATACCTCGTTTATTAAGCTACTGCTTGTACTATATGGCTTAGAAGCCGTTTTTCAATCAAAGTGCGACAAGCAATTGTAAATAAAGATGAATGGAGTTGTTGATGCGACAGGACACGTCAGTTTCGCAGCTGCTTGATAAAAGCGCTGGCCAGAGAAGTATTGAGCTGTGGTTCTGACTGATAAGGCAAAACACCCAGGCATGGCGCTGTCAGCTTTTGTTGTAAATAGCGAATATTTTCCTGCTGATACGCCATATCAGGGTCTATACAATTAGCCACCCAGCCTAGCAGCTTCAGGCCCGAGCGCTCAATTTCGTTTATCGTCAGTAAAGCGTGATTTAAACAGCCAAGTTTCATTCCTACTACGAGTAAGACAGGCAGTTGCTGCTCTGTTACCCAAGCTGCCATGGTGCTGCTCTCATCCAGTGGCAATAACCAGCCCCCTGCACCTTCTACTAACGCTATATCAGCATCCGTGTTTTGAAGTTGAGATAAGGCTTTGCTCAGAATCTTGGCATCAATCACAAGTCCTGTCTTTGCTGCAGCCAAATGCGGAGCAACTGCATCAGTCAGACAATAGGGATTGACCAGCTCATAACTTAACGGCTCTGTTGCATACTGCTGCAATTGCAAAGCATCGGTATTAAAGCCAGCGTTATTGACTCCTGCTGCTACTGGTTTTTGCGCCACAGTGCGATAACCCAAAGCTTTTAATCCTTGCAGTAACGCCACTGCCACATAGGTTTTGCCGGCATCTGTGTCTGTGCCTGTAATAAAAATCGTCTGCATATGTTTATTCTTCTGTTATGACTCAGAGTGTTGCTTAGTCAGGGTCAGATACAACACCTGATAACTGGCGCTGATTTGACCATCAATGCAACGGGATGGATAAGCCTGCTGCACTTTTTGCCAGCGTTGTTTACCGGTTAAGGCGTTATTGCGACCTTGGGTCACTGTATTGGCACCTAAATCTTTTAGTTCCCGTGCCAACGCCAGTACATCCTGATACTCCAACTGCACAGTTTCAGTCTGTAACTGCAAACCTAAATGCGGATACTGACGCTCTAGCTGCTGATAAAAACCCAAAGGCAAAAACTGATTGATATGCTGATGACTGTCGACCTGCGACCAGGCCTGTTTAAATTCCTGCAAGGTGCCTTCGAGCAAAGTACTGATCACTGCTGAACCGCCGGGCTTTAACACACGGTTGATCTCCTGCAGCACAAGCCCAGGCTGTTCGCACCATTGCAGCATCAGGCTGGAAAACACCTTGTCTATGCTTTCACTCGCGACAGGCAAGGACTGAGCATCTGCCTGAACGACCAATACTGCTTGTTGTGCTGCCCTGGTTTTTTGCAGCATGTCGTGGCTTAGATCCAAGGCTATAAGTTCAGAACAATGCTGTTTTAGCTTTGGATGAAACCAACCTGGGCCAGAACCTAAATCCAATAACAATCCAGCCGTTGGTGTTAATAAACTCAGGGCTTTAGCAGCAACTAAACGTTGCAGCCGTGCCGCCTGTTCGTAACTTTCACGGGCACGGCCAAAATGGCGGGCAATATCGTCCGTCAATGCCAAAGCATTCATAGCAATGGCTCCAGCTGTTGTACTAAAAAGTGAATATCGTCGCTCTGATGCAAAGCAGATAAAGTAATGCGTAACCTGGCGCTACCCTGCGGCACTGTCGGAGGCCGTATGGCGCTTAACCAAATGCCTTGTTTTTTTAGTGAGGCACTGATCAACATAGCTTTGTCGGCATCACCAATAATCAGCGGTTGAATGGCGGTGTTGGATGGTAATAAAGTCAAGCCAGCACCAGCGGCCAGAGTTTTAAATAGCCCAATATTGTCGTTCAGTTTGTCTCGACGCCACTCTTGGCTGCGGCTTAGCTCAACGGAGCTTTTCATCGCCCAGCATAGCGCAGGAGATAACGCCGTGCTGTAAATATAATGCCGGGCGAATTGGCGTAAATAATCAATTACTGTAGCAGAACCCGCTAAAAACGCGCCCTGACCTGCTAAGGCTTTACCAAAGTTTGCCATCAGGCAGAGCATGTCGTTGGACTCAAGACCTTGCTCATCCCAGCTGCCTTTGCCTTCTTTGCCAAGCACACCTAAAGCATGAGCATCGTCCAGCAGCAAATCCACTTTATTCGTTTTACAAAGCGCAGACAGAGCTGTTAAATCCGGACTATCACCATCCATACTAAATACGCCTTCAGTCACCACCAAAGCGGATGGATAACGTTGTAACAGCATCTCAAGTGCAGAAAGATCCTGATGCGGGAAACGTTTGTAGGGCGCATCGCTATTGAGCGCAGCATCAATCAAAGAGGCATGACAGAGTTTATCTAACAGCAACTGGTCGGTTTTATCGGCTAAATGCTGCAGCATCACCTGATTGGCGGCAAAACCTGAGGAAAACAACAAGACATCGTCCACGCCCAGCCAGTCACACAGTGCATCAGACAAAGCCCGGTGCGCATAATGAAACCCGGTCACCAAAGGTGAACCTGAACTACCAACGCCAAAACGTTCAGCGCCCTCTGCCAGAGCTTTTATAAGCTGTGGTTCAGTGGCCAAACCCAGATAGTCATTACCGGAAAAATTAACATAAGCGCCCTGCTGATTCTGCAGCAAACGGCCCTGATAGGAATCAATAGCCGGATGCTGCCGATACAAGCCAGCTGCTTTGCGATCGGCAATCTGCTGCGCAAAGCGCTGTAACCTGTCCATCACCAGACTTAAACCGCGCTATGGAACAATGAAGGTGTATTTTGTTCTTTAATGGCATCGGCTAAAGCCGCTTCATGGGCTTCGTCTGATACATCATGGCGTTGCTCTGGATTGATACCGAGCTTAGCAAATAACAACATATCGGCATCAGCTTCAGGGTTTTCTGTAGTCAGCAACTTATCGCCGTAAAATATCGAGTTCGCACCAGATAAGAAACACAGCGCCTGCATTTGTTCATTCATGCGGGAACGGCCAGCAGATAAACGCACATGGCTTTGTGGCATCATAATGCGGGCGACCGCTATGGTACGGATAAACTCAAAGCCATCTAAGTCTTCGACATTTTCCATCGGTGTACCCTGCACTTTTACCAGCATATTAATAGGCACACTTTGTGGGTGCTCAGGCAAATTCGCCAGTTGCATTAGAAGTGCGGAACGATCGTTCGCCGACTCGCCCATACCCACTATGCCACCACAACAAACTTTCATACCTGCATCACGCACGTGCTGCAGCGTATCTAATCTGTCCTGATAAGTACGGGTCGTAATAATTTCACCGTAAAACTCAGGCGAGGTATCCAGGTTATGATTGTAGTAATCTAAACCGGCCTGTTTTAGCTCCTGCGCCTGACCCGCATCGAGTTTGCCCAGCGTCATACAGGTTTCTAAACCCATTTCTTTGACGCCTTTGACCATTTCCATCAGAAACGGCATATCCCGCTGTTTTGGATTGCTCCAGGCCGCGCCCATGCAAAAACGGCTGGCACCTTTGTCTTTGGCGGCTTTAGCCTGAGTTAAGACTTTTTCCACTTCCAGCAATCGTTCACGTTCAAGGCCGGTATTGTAATGACCACTTTGCGGGCAATATTTACAGTCTTCAGCACAAGCGCCGGTTTTAATCGACAACAAAGTACTGATCTGCACTTCGTTGGGTTTAAAAAACTGACGGTGCACCGTTTGAGCCTGGAAGACTAAGTCATTAAAAGGTAAAGCAAATAAGGCATTTACTTCAGCCAGAGTCCAGTTGTGACGAAGTGGTAAAACTGCAGACATAAAATTCCCCGAAGACAAGAGCCAGACAAATTGTGGTCTTTTAAATTTTCCGTTAGTCTATCGGCCCTTAGCGCCATGTCAACGCCAACCAGTTCGCAAAGTTTACTGCAGGTTATTTTATGAGCATCGATCGTGAGTTTGATCGCCAGCATATCTGGCATCCTTATACATCCTTAAATCAACCTTTGCCTGTATATCCCGTGGTCAGCGCCCATGGCTGCGAGCTGATGCTCGAAGATGGTCGCGCTTTGGTCGATGGCACCTCGTCCTGGTGGGCAGCTATTCATGGCTACAATCATCCGGAGTTGAATCAGGCGTTACTTGCACAGAGCCAAAAAATGAGCCATGTGATGTTTGGCGGTATCACCCATCAGCCTGCTGTGGACTTGGCGAAGTTATTACTGCAGATGGTGCCTCAAGGTTTAACCAAAGTGTTTTTTGCTGACAGCGGTTCTATTTCAGTCGAAGTGGCGATTAAAATGGCGTTGCAGTGCTGGTTAGGTTTAGGCCAACCGGAGAAAAGCCGGTTACTCACCATTCAGAAGGGCTATCACGGCGATACCTTTGCTGCTATGTCGGTCTGCGATCCTGTGGATGGCATGCACTCGATGTTTAAACATCAGATCATCCCTCAGCTATTTGCCCCAGCACCACAAAGCCAGTTTGACGGCGATTTTTTGGCTGAAGATGAGTTGGCTTTGACGGCTTTGTTTGAGAAACATCATCAGCACTTAGCGGCTTTTATTCTGGAACCCATACTGCAAGGCGCTGGCGGGATGCGTTTTTATCATCCGGAGTATTTAAAGCTGGCGCGTAAACTTTGTGATCAATACCAGGTGCTGCTGATAGCAGATGAAATAGCCACAGGTTTTGGTCGTACCGGAAAACTCTTTGCTTGTCAGCATGCAGACATAAGCCCGGATATTATTTGTCTGGGTAAAGCTTTAACAGGCGGCTATCTGACGCTTGCTGCGACCTTGTGCAACGAAAAAGTCGCTGACGGCATAGCCAAGGGCGCTGTGCCTGCATTAATGCATGGCCCAACTTATATGGCCAATCCACTGGCCTGTGCTGTAGCGGTGAAAAGCCTGCAACTGGTGCTGCAAAACCAGTGGCCAGCACAGGTTGCAGCTATAGAGCAGCAGTTAAAACTGGAACTTGAACCTTGCCGTTTATCGCCTTATGTCGCTGATGTGCGGGTACTGGGTGCTATAGGGGTGGTAGAGATGAAACAGAATGTCGATGTGGCTGCTATGCAAAAAGCTTTTGTTGAACAGGGAGTCTGGATCCGGCCTTTTGGCAAACTGCTCTATATCATGCCACCTTACGTCATTGGTAGAGCGCAGCTTTCCAAATTAACCTCGGCGTTATGCTTAGCTTGTCTTGATACGCCGACAACAAGGGTTCAGGCGCTGCCAGGCGCCTGAACATTCAGAAGGTACGGATCGTCAGTCTTTCAGACTCCACTACAAGGTAGAAAAAATATAAAGTGCCACTGAGCAGGCTAAAGCAACAAAAAGCAAATTAAGTCTTTTGCCGTCACTTCGTCTTCTATTCCTGAATTGGTGGATCAGCAAGGTTAGCAAAGTAAAACCCAGACAGCAGTACAGCATAAGCTGCAGCCGCTTTACCTGTTCAGCATCCCAGCTCGTATCAACGGCCAAACCCCAGTACTGCACAAGGCCACTGTTAAATTCAGGTTTAGCGAAATGAGCCAGATTAAGCACCAGCAACAACAGTCCCCAGCAACTAAGGTTTAGTGCAGCAAGCAAACGCATGAGCCAATCTGAGCCTTTACGGCGGTCACTGCGCCTTCTTTGTGTGTTTTCTGATGCAGCAGGGCTTTCCATATGTAGTTTTCCTACAACTTTTACTTGTGTTCATTCTTCGCCTCAGTATGATGTCATCTTTCTTATTTTTAAAGTCTATTAGTAAGTTGGAGCAGGTTGCATGACGCATGCAGTAATCAAAGATGTGCTGTCTGGCCAGTATCAGGTTGGCGATACAGTCACAGTAAAAGGGTGGATCCGCACTAAGCGTGATTCCAAAGCCGGGATTTCATTTTTAGCCGTGCACGACGGCAGCTGCTTCGATGCAGTTCAGGCCGTTGCTCCGGCTGATTTGAATAATTACGAAAACGAAATTAAACGTCTGACGACGGCTTGCTCTGTCATTGTGACTGGTACTGTTGCTAAGTCAGAAGGTCAGGGTCAGGCCTTTGAAATCCAGGCCTCCTCTGTTGAAGTGGTTGGCTGGGTAGAAAACCCGGACACCTACCCTATGGCGCCAAAACGCCATAGCATGGAGTACCTGCGTGAACAGGCGCATTTACGTGCCCGTACTAATATGGTTGGCGCTATCACCCGTGTGCGTCACTGCTTAGCTCAGGCCATTCACCGTTTCTTCCATGAACGGGGTTTCTACTGGATCAGCACGCCTATTATTACAGGTGCTGATGCTGAAGGCGCTGGCGAGATGTTCCGAGTCAGTACACTGGATCTGGAAAATCTGCCACGTGACGACAAAGGCGCTATTGATTACAAACAGGACTTTTTCGGCAAAGAAACTTTCCTGACGGTATCAGGCCAACTGAACGTTGAGACTTATGCCTGTGCTTTGTCGAAGGTCTATACCTTTGGCCCGACTTTCCGCGCTGAAAATTCAAACACCACCCGTCACTTAGCCGAGTTCTGGATGATTGAACCAGAAGTAGCTTACGCCGAATTAAAAGACGTAGCGCAGCTGGCGGAAGACATGCTGAAGTTTGTATTTAAAGCTGTCCTCGCAGAACGCGCTGATGATATGGCATTTTTTGCTGAACGTGTCGATGAAAACGCGGTCAGTCGTCTGCAGAGCATGATCGACTCCACTTTTGTTCGTATGGATTACACAGACGCGGTTGAAATTCTGAAAAACTGCGGCAAGAAGTTTGATTACCCTGTGGAATGGGGTGTGGATTTACAGTCTGAACACGAGCGTTACTTAGCTGAAGTGCACGTAGGTGCTCCTGTCATTCTGCAAAACTATCCAAAAGACATCAAAGCCTTTTACATGCGGATGAATGAAGATGGTAAAACTGTGGCCGCTATGGATATTCTGGCGCCTGGTATTGGTGAAATTATCGGTGGCAGCCAACGTGAAGAGCGTTTAGAGCAGTTGGATGCGCGTATGGATCAGATGGGTCTGAATAAAGAAGACTACAGCTGGTATCGCGACCTGCGCCGTTACGGCACAGTACCTCATGCTGGTTTTGGTTTAGGTTTTGAGCGTCTGGTGTCTTATGTGACTGGTGTGGGCAACGTCCGTGACGTCATTGCCTTCCCTCGTACACCGGGAAATGCTGATTTCTAAGTTCTGACTTAGCAAAGTAAAAAGGCCTCAAAAGAGGCCTTTTTACTACCATCGATAGTAAGAATGCGCTTTAGCTACGAACTCTGTTAAAAGCAGGCTCTTCAAAATACTGATAAAATTCGTTGTCCATAGCCTGTTTACGTTCAGTTTTGTACAACGAGTCTTTCGATAAAGCCACCCCAAATACCTGCAGATAACTTTGCTCCATCAACTGTTGTAATACCGCTTTATCCACCAGGCCTAGAAGCTCTCCTGCATAAAAAAAACCTTCAGCTCTATGTTTTAATACCTGCACATTCTGACCGTTTTTTTTCGCCTGAAACAACTGTTCAAACTGCAGTTGCACTTGCGCCAGAAAAACACTCTGTTGATCCATAGTCAGTTCTTCATCCTTTATCGTCGGTGCCATTGTGTCAAAACAATCTTTTATTGGTAATCGCTAAAAAACTCTTCGACAGCCAAAGGTGCCCTGGCTGGTACGTCCTGAGCACAAGTGCCTAGATACAGGAAACCCACTATTTCGTCATCTTCGCCAAGCTCGAAAGCCTGTTTTACAAATTCATACTGAGTGTAGGCACCTGTACGCCATATACCACCAAAACCTAAGGCAAAAGCGGCTTGTTGCATCGCCATAACGGCACAAGCAGCAGACTGGATTTGCTCAGACAAAGGTACTTTCGGGTGTTCTACACATTTAGCAATACAAACAATGACCATAGGAGCACGCAAAGGCAACTGGCGGGCACGTTCAATCAGCTCGTTAGCAACGGACGGGTCTTCTTCCAACGCTGCTTCAGCAAAAATATCCCCTAACTTTTCCAGAGACTTACGGCCATGGACCACTACAAAACGCCAGGGTCTCAGATGACCATGATCTGGCACCTGTAAGGCAGCTTGTTTGATCAACGCCAAAGCTTCGCCGCTTGGCGCAGGTTCAGTTAAACGCGCAGAGGAATAACGGGTCGTCAGTAATGTAACAGCATCCATAAATAAACCCTTTAATTTAGCTGGCTTAAGGCTACCAAACTTTATTTTATCCGTACAACAGCTTTCGTACCCTCAGCTACTGTTTGTTCAAGCTCTGGACGAATTAGTGCTGCGATGCCCCTTTAAGGCTTAAGTTGTTGGTACAACATCTGATACTGCAAGGCAGACTCAGCCCAACCGAAACGTTGTTGCATACCACGTTGCTGTATTTCTTTGTATAAGGTCTTTTGCTGATACAAGGTCACAGCTCTGTTCAAGGCTTCCTGCAGAGCCTGCATCGTAGGTTCTACAAAACCTACTCCTGTGGGCTCGCTGTCCGTCAAATCCCGTACTGTGTCTTTTAAGCCCCCCGTTAAACGCACCAGCGGTACTGTGCCATAACGTAGGCTATAAATCTGGTTTAAGCCACAAGGCTCAAACAAAGAAGGCATCAGAAAAAAATCACCCGCCGCTTCCAGTTGATGTGATAAGGCTTCATCAAAACCTTCGACAAACACAAAGCGCCGCGGAAATTTGTCGTTCAGCGCACGCAGTCGCCCGGCGTATACCTGATCCCCAGTCCCCATCATTAGTACCTGTGCATCGGCATCACTGAGCCACTGCTCCAGTGCAGGCAGTAAATAAGCAAAACCTTTTTGTTCGGTGATCCGGCTAACCAGTACAAACAGTGGCGCCGTACTGTGCTCAAGATGATACCTTTGTCTCATCTGCTCTTTACAAGCCTGTTTGCCTTTGAGTTCACTCTGACTGTAGTTCGTACTCAGATAGATATCAGTGGCAGGGTCCCATTGTTCATAGTCGCATCCATTTAAGATGCCAGAGAAATCAGCAAGTCGGGATTGATACAAAGCCGCTAAACCATTGGCTGCAGGTTCAGACAGTAACTCACTGGCATAACCTTTACTGACCGTATTCACCTTATCCGCGTGCGCCAGTCCCAAAGCCAACATACTGGAGCATGCTATAGAATCGGATGAGTATACTTCTGTTTGTGCCCTGTCCTGAGCGGATAAAGCTTGCTGATAAGCACCGTTATGAATAGTAAACAGCATTTTAGTGCCGGGCAAAGCCTGCTGGTAATACTGTTTTAAGTAATAGGCGGCAATACCGGTCTGCCAGTCATGGCCATGGATCAGATCCGGTATCCAGCCCGTATCAACACAAAACTGCAAGGCTGCCTTGCAAAAGAAAGCAAAACGTAACGCATTGTCAGCATAGGCCTGTTGACCATCGTCATAAGGTCGCGGCCGGCCAAAACAATCATGGTGCTCGATCAGTAAAAGCGGTACTTCCGCATTCACAACTTGTCGCACTGCACAGCCCTGCGCATGACCACCTAAAGCAAAATAAACAGAACTCCAGCTTTCTTCAACAGGCACTGCATAGAGGCTGCCATAACGAGGGATCAGTACTTTGACGTCATGCCCAAGTTTTTGCATCTGCAATGCTAAACCTCGACAGGCGTCGGCTAAACCACCGGTTTTAATGACACCTTCAAATTCACTGCATAAAAACAACACACGCATTGATTCTTTCCCACTCAAGGCCGCATTCCGACCTGCGGCCTTTTGCCTACAGTATCAGTCAAATCCTACCATTGCCCCTTTGGGGATCACTACAACACCGTCAGCCGATACATGGAAACGCTGACGATCCAGCACCGGATCTTCGCCGATAATGGTATTCGGTGCAATTTTCACATCTTTATCGATGATAGCACGGCGAATACGACAACCCCGACCAATATCGTTATTGCCCATCAACACACTTTTTTCAATATAAGCATGGCTGTGCACTACGGTGTTATAACCCAAAATAGATTGATACACGATAGCGCCGCTGACAATACAGCCAGAAGCCACCATGGAACTTATCGCCTGCCCTGTTCTGTTGGCCTCATCATGGACAAACTTGGCAGGTGGCATTGGTGGCGTGTAACTGCGTAGTGGCCAGTATTTGTTGTATAAATCCAGTGGCGGCTGAACCGAAATTAAATCCATATTGGCTTCATAATAAGAATCTAAAGTCCCTACATCTCTCCAGTACCCTTTAGATTCTGCCTGCTCACCACGGATCACGTTAGTAGAGAAGTCATAGACATAGACGCTGCCTTGCGGGTACATCTTCGGAATAATGTTATGACCAAAATCATGCTTTGAATCAATTTGTGCTGCATCTTCGTTCAGCACCTCAACTAAGGTTTTAGCATCAAAAATATAATTGCCCATCGACGCCAATACGTAGTCTGGCCGACCAGGGATAGTTTTAGCATTCGATTTAGGTTTCTCTTCAAAACCTATCATTTTGCCTGTGCTATCGACTTCTATCACACCAAACTCATGAGCCTGAGACACATGCACCGGGATAGCGGCCACCGTCAGCAGAGCATTGTTCTGACGATGGTAGTTCAGCATTTGCCGTACATCCATTTTATAGATGTGATCTCCCCCGAACACACACACCTCTTCCGGATCCAGACCATGGATCAGATGGATATTCTGATAAACAGCGTCCGCTGTACCCAGATACCAATGTTTACCCGTTTGCATCTGAGCAGGAATAGGGTCAATGAATCTGTTGGTTAAGCCCGTCACCCGCCATGCCCGGCTTAAGTGTTTCATCAGTGAATGTGATTTAAACTGAGTGATCACAAAGATCTGCAACAAATCTGAATTGACGAAGTTATTCAGTACAAAGTCAATAATCCTGTAATTGCCACCAAAAGGCACCGCAGGTTTAGCTCTGACTCCAGTCAAAGGTGCCAGCCTGGTCCCTTCGCCCCCTGCTAAAATCATGGTAAGTACACCAGACATAAAATTCTCCCTGTAGATATAACTGACGATTTGACTATTGTTTTTTTACTTTGTTGCTACAAAAGCAAAGCTGATACCACAAGCAGCAGAAGCACGAAAAACTCTTGCAGCCCCAAGCCCGGCAATGCTTCTACGAACAGTTAAGTTAGGAACAGCAGATGACGTCTGTATGACAAGTCTCTTTTTTGGTGCAGCGCTTCAAAGTTGCACCAAAATAGAACAGCAGCTTTATGCATACGAATGCAATCACGAGCTGAGTAATAACGGGAATTGGGTCTGCTTAGCAAGTGAAAGTTAGAAAAATATATTTCAGCTGCGGGATCAGAGTAAAAGCGGCGAAGATTTTGTCAGCTCCAATCTGTGTATAGTCTGATTGGAGCTGACAGAAACATACTATAAACGGGCAGCTAGTTCAGCGCCCTGTCGAATGGCACGTTTTGCATCCAGCTCAGCGGCTACATCAGCACCACCGATCAGGTGCACCTGTAGTCCTGCATCCAGCAATTGCTGCTGCAAGCTGCGCTCAGGCTCCTGCCCAGCACAAACGATGACGTTATCAACCGCCAGACAACGCTCCTTGCCATCAATGCTAATCCAAAGTCCTGCGTCATCCACCTTGTGGTAGCTGACGCCACTGAGCATCTCGACGCCTTTTTTCTTTAATGAACTGCGATGGATCCAGCCTGTAGTTTTGCCAAGCCCGGCACCTACCTTACTGGTTTTACGCTGCAATAAAAATACTTTACGTTCTGCAGGTTCAGAGGGAGTATCAGGCAGCAGAGCACCGCGGCTTTGATACCCCTTGTCTATACCCCAGTCTTTTAACCAGGCTTCGGGTTGTAAAGTTAACGAATGTGGCTCAGTCAAATACTCAGACACATCAAAACCAATACCACCGGCCCCGATCACTGCCACGGTTTTTCCGACACTCTTGTGATGCTTTAAAACATCGAGATAACTTAATACTTTAGGGTGATCAAAACCTGGAATATCTAACTGACGGGCTTTAATGCCGCTAGATAACACCACATGATCATAACCACCAGAAGATAAGCTCCCGGCCGTTTGTTCAGAATTCAGCTGCACATTGACTTTGTTTACCTTTAACATCTCGGCGAAATAACGCAGCGTCTGATGAAACTCTTCTTTACCTGGTATTTGTTTGGCGTAATTAAACTGGCCACCAATTTCTGCAGCGCGATCAAACAAAGTCACATCATGACCACGGGAGGCTGCATAAACACTGAAAGCCAAACCTGCTGGACCTGCACCTACTACAGCTATTTTTTTCTTTGTCGCTGCAGTTTCAAAATTCAGTTCAGTCTCGTAACAAGCTCGGGGATTCACCAGACAACTGGCCCGCTTTTGTTGAAATACATGGTCCAAACACGCCTGGTTACAGGCGATACAGGTATTGATTAGATGCGCCTGGTTTGCTGCGGCTTTATTGACAAATTCAGCATCAGCTAAAAATGGCCGTGCCATGCAGACCATATCGGCCTGACCTGATTGGAGGATATGTTCGGCCACTTCTGGATCGTTAATTCTGTTGGTGGCAATCACAGGAATGCTGGCGTGTTTGCGAACTTGCTCCGTCACCCAACTAAAGGCGGCCCGCGGCACCATAGTGCCTATGGTTGGAATACGGGCTTCGTGCCAGCCTATACCGGTATTGAGCATAGTGGCACCAGCTGCGGCCGCAGAAGCGGCCAGTGCTATGACCTCATCAAAACTATTACCATCTTCAACTAAGTCCAGCATGGACAAGCGGTAGATAATAATGAAGTCTTTACCACAGGCTTCACGCACTGCTTTTAAAACTTCAAGGACAAAGCGGCAACGGTTTTCGAAACTACCGCCCCATTGATCGGAGCGCTGATTGGTGCGCTCGCAAAGGAACTGGTTTAATAAATAACCTTCAGAGCCCATAATTTCAACACCGTCATAGCCTGCTTTTTTCGCCAGTTTGGCAGAGTGTGCAAAGTCGGCTATGGTGCTGCGAATTTGGCTATCCGACAACGCCTTAGGTTTAAAGGGCGTAATAGGCGATTGCACAGCACTTGGAGCCACACTAAATGGATGATAACCATAGCGACCGGCATGCAGCAGCTGAATACAAATCTTTCCACCATGCTGATGCACAGCTTGCGTGACTTTTTTATGTTTTCCGGCTTGCCACCACCAGGTAAGCTGGCTGCCAAAAGGCACCAGATTGCCACGAAAGTTGGGACTAATACCGCCAGTGATAATTAAACCTACTCCGCCTTTAGCCCGTTCGGCATAAAAAGCAGCAAGTTTATCGAAACCTTTTTTCTCTTCCTCCAGGCCAGTATGCATGGAACCCATAATGACGCGGTTTTTTAACTGAGTGAAGCCCAAATCCAATGGGGCCAATAAATGCGGATATGCCACAACAATCTCTCTGGTCGTACCTGTTGAATAGCAAGAATGTAGCCGTTTTACTGCCTTATCGCAAGAACTACCCAAAGTAATTACCGATGAAACTTTCTATGACAGAAGCAAATAAACATTTACTTACAAATTCCACCCTGAGCTTTGCGGATAAATTCGTTAGCATAGACCTCTACTACTTTGCCGAAACTATAGGTACATCATATGTCTGAGAAAAAACCTGGGATCTTAAGACGCTTTTTTGGTGGCATTTGGCGCGCTATCAGTCTGGTTCGTCATATCACTTTTAATTTGTTGTTTGCTCTTGTCTTCATTTTGGTCCTGATCTCCATTTTCAGCGGCGACGATAAGATTGAAGTTCCTGAAAGTGCAGCGTTAGTTCTGAACTTATCTGGTGATTTGGTGGAAGAAAAACGTTATGTCGACCCTTTGGATCAAGTGTTGAATGAGAGCATGGGCTCCGAAGAGGAAGAACCGGAAATTTTGCTGACTGACCTGCTGAAAACTATTCAGGCCGCAAAAACGGACGAGCGTATTAAAGCCATAGTACTGGAATTATCCTCCTTTGGTTCTGGTTCTATGGACAAATTGACTATGGTCGGTGCTGCTCTGCAGGACTTTAAAGCAACAGGCAAAAAAGTTTTGGCGACAGGAGATTATTACAGTCAAAACCAGTATTTCCTGGCCTCTTATGCCGACAGCATCAATTTAAACCCTATGGGTACTGTATTACTGGAAGGTTTCGGCACTTACCCTATGTATTACAAGTCAGCATTAGAGAAATTAAAGATCACCACTCATGTGTTTAAAGTAGGCACCTACAAGTCTGCGGTAGAGCCTTTTACCCGCGATACCATGTCAGATGAGGCCAAAGAAGCCAACAAAGCCTGGTTAGACGAATTATGGGCCAGCTACAAGCAGCAAGTGGCCGAGCGTCGCGGTTTTGCAGTCGACAATTTTGATGAGACCATCACCGGTTTGTATCAAAAATTACAAGCCGTCAATGGCGATATGACTCAGTATGCTCTGGATGCCAAGTTAGTCGACAGCATCAAAAGTCGTGAAGAGTTCCGTCAGGATTTAATAGCGCTCGTTGGTGAAAGCGATAAACACAGCTTTAATCAAATTCAATTTAAAGATTATCAGGCCCAGGTGTTACCACCGGTTCATTACGACAATCCTTTGACTGAAAAAGTCGCAGTAGTGGTTGCTCGAGGCACTATTATTGACGGTTCAGCCAAAGCTGGCACTATAGGCGGAGATAGCACTGCTGCTTTATTACGTCGTGCCCGTTTTGATGAAAAAGTAAAAGCCGTGGTACTTCGTATCGACAGCGGCGGCGGCAGTGCCTTTGCATCTGATGTGATAGGTCAGGAAATCAAGCTGTTAAAAGCTGCCGGTAAGCCTGTGGTTGCGTCTATGGGCGCGGTAGCGGCTTCGGGTGGCTATTGGATTGCGGCTCCGGCGAATGAGATCTGGGCCTCTCCTACCACGATCACGGGCTCTATTGGTATCTTCGGTTTATTCCACACCCTGGAAAACGCAATGCCTGTGTTAGGTTTAAATACCGATGGTGTAGGTACGACAGAACTTGCAGGAATGAGTGCTGGGCTGCCGCTGTTTAAAGGCTTAACGCCAGAGATGTCCAGCATATTCCAGCTTCTGATCAACAAAGGTTATGACGACTTTATCAGTATGGTGTCTGAAAACCGTGGTATGACCAAAGAAGCCGTGGATAAAATCGCGCAAGGTCGCGTCTGGACTGGTACCAAAGCTTTGGAATTTGGTTTAGTGGATAAACTGGGCACCTTTGATGATGCAATAGCCGCAGCTGCTGAAAAAGCGGGTTTGAAGCAATACGATATTAAAGTAATGGAGCAGGAATTAACCCCAACCGAGCAGTTACTGCGTGATATGTTTGCCTCAGGTACTGTGCAAGCCCTGTTACCTGATGCCAAAGCATCAGCATTTAGTCCACTTCTGAAAAACATCATGGGCCAAATCAACCGTGACTTTAAAGTGATGGAACAATTTAATGATCCTAAAGGTATCTACTCAGTCTGCATGAGTTGTACTGCGGTGAATTAATAGCTGTAAAGCAGAGAGAAGCCGCCTTGTGCGGCTTTTTTTATGTCTTGTTTGACTGAGTTCAGATCTGACAAAAAAATAAACCCGTATAAGTGTTCACTGATACGGGTTCTGGGAATAATGGCGGAGGGGGAGAGATTCGAACTCTCGGAAGGCTATTAACCTTCGCCGGTTTTCAAGACCGGTGCATTAAACCGCTCTGCCACCCCTCCAGCGCCGCGTATAATAATCAGATCGGTCAGGAAAGAAAAGCATTTTTTTAAACTTTGATAAAACAAGCTAAATGATTGAATTGTTTTACAAAGATAACTACTGGTACTTTTGGAACTTCCCAAGTAAGATAAAGTCAGAAAAGTAACTACTCAATGGAGAGAACAGCAATGTCCTACAACCAAAGCACTCAGACTGGCCATATAGGCCATAGCGTCGAAGTCAACAAAGTATTGCGCAATACCTACTTCCTGCTGGCGATGACCTTAGCATTCAGCGCAGTGACAGCAGGTGTTGCCATGGCGATGAATTTCGGTTTTGGCGTGGCTCTGGTGTTAACACTGGTCGCCTTCGGCTTAATTTTTGTGGTACAGAAAAAAGCAGACAGTGCCAGCGGCATTTTCTGGGTATTCGCTTTAACGGGCTGTTTAGGTGCGTCTATCGGTCCTATGCTGAACCGTTTTGCTGCAACAGCCAATGGCCCTGAACTGATTATGCAAGCTCTTGGTTTAACCGCTGTAGTGTTCTTTTCACTTTCAGCTTACGCATTAAGTTCACGTAAAGATTTCAGCTTTATGGGTAACTTCCTGTTTGTAGGTTTGATTGTGGTGATTGTGGCTGGTCTGGCGAATATCTTCTTCCAGATCCCTGCGCTGCACCTGGCCATTAACGCCGCTGTAGTGATGATCATGTCTGGTTTAATTTTGTTTGATACCAGCCGTATTATTAACGGCGGTGAAACCAACTATATCCGCGCTACAGTCGGCTTGTACCTGAACATCTTCAACCTGTTCACCTCTTTACTGCAGTTACTGGGTATCATGGGCAGTGATGACTAATTAAGGCTTGAGATAAGCTGATGTTCGATTAAAATGCCCCGCCAATGTTGCGGGGCTTTTTTATAGCCTTCGTACTTGAAGCTGCAGCTTTGTTGACTGCGTGCTCTCGCCCCAGTAGTTTGTGGCGTATGATGGTTGAGGTGAACGGCGAACTCTCGCTTCAATCCAATTGCACATAGGACAACTATGCTCCTGGGGTCTCGATCACTGGTCGCCTCCCTGCAACTCCAATTACTTTGGCTATATATACTCGGGTAAAGGGTTATTTAGAATAATGATGATGCGAAAGGTAGACAGATGACCAGTTTTGCCGTTCTGATTGAAGGCCCGGTGTTACAAGGGCAGAGTTTTGTCAGCGCCTTGCGTTTTATGCAGCAGGCTGTTGAGGCCAGTCACACAGTGGATTCGGTGTTTTTATACCGCGATGCAGTAGGCGCAGCTTCAGCACTGATTGATTTACCTTCAGACGAACCCAACCTATCACTCAAACTGCAGCAATTTTGTCAGGCGCATCAGATCCCTTTGCTGTTTTGTACCACTGCAGCTGAAAAACGTGGTGTGTGCTCCAATCAGGTAAAGCCGGCAGATGGCTATACAACAGCAGGTTTGGCTGAGTTTGCCATGCGTTTAGCTCACGTGGATAAACTGGTGCAGTTTTCATGAAAATAGCAGTGTTAGTGACCCAATTACCTCTGCACGGCATAGCTGCACGTGAAAGTCTGGATTTAATATTTGCTTTGGCTGCGGTAGAGCATCAGGTGAGTGTAGTTTTTAGTGGCGATGCGGTCTATCAACTGGTCAAAGCCAATGATAGTGCAGAGTTGCAGGTCAAAGATTTCAGACGCAGCTTTAAGCTGTTTGAGCTTTATGATATCGACCATGTCTATATCTGCTCGGAATCGTTAAAGCAGCGTCAGTTACATGCCTCTGAGCTTGTACTGAACGCTAAGCCGCTGGAGAGCTCAGAGCTCAACCAGTTACTTAATACGCAGCAGCATGTGATTAAGGCCTGATATGAGACTTTTTGATTTAATCAACAACCGGTTGCCTGATACACTGCATCTTGTAGGTGCTGAAGATAGAGTGTTATTAAGGCAGGAAGGCGTGTATTTAATGACAACAGGCCTGCTAAGCAACCTGCCCTGTACTGTTTATTGTTTAGCACATGACGCCGCTGTGCGCGGTATACCTATCTCCGAACCTTTTACCGCACTTAGCGACAGCCAATGGCTGGATTTAGTGCTACAAGCGAAGCAACAATTCTAATGAACGAACTGATTTTAAATAACCAAAGCTACCCACTGGATAAACATGGTTATCTGGCTGACTTGACTTTATGGACACCACAACTGGCGGAAGAGTTTGCCCGCTTAGAACAGATCCAGATGACCGACGCGCATTGGGAGGTGGTGAATTTTGTCCGTGCTTTTTATCAGGAATACCAAACATCGCCAGCGATACGTTTATTGGTCAAAAGCATGGGAGAAAAACTGGGAGCGGACAAAGGTAATAGCAAGTATCTGTTTCTATTATTCCCTGAAGGGCCAGCTAAACAAGCAACTCGCATAGCCGGTTTACCAAAACCAGCGAAGTGTTTGTAACAAAACGATAAAGCGGCTCTATTGACCCGCTTTATACATGGACAGGCCTGCTTCAAAGCTGGTCATCACTACGATAGCGATCACGCCTATCAATACCAGCCAATACATCCAACGTAGCATCACCTTGATGGGGCTTTTGCGGGTTTTACGCACTACTACATGACGTGGGATAGCAGTCTTTTTTGAGCTTTCTTGTTGTTCTTTGATGAGCGACATTAGATTTACCAGGTTAAAGGAGCAGAAAAACTGCTCCTTATCATCACAATACCAAGTTCAGATTAACAGCGGATCTCTGTTTTGCCGCCCATATAAGACTGCAATACAGTCGGGATCTGAATAGAACCATCAGCTTGCTGATAATTTTCCAAAATAGCAACCAAGGTGCGACCGACGGCTAAACCAGAACCGTTTAAGGTATGCAGCAGTTCAGGCTTTTTGCCTTCGCCCGGACGGAAGCGTGCCTGCATACGACGGGCCTGGAAATCTCCCATATTTGAGCAGGAAGAAATTTCACGGTAAGTATTTTGCGCCGGTAACCAGACTTCCAAATCATAGGTTTTGGTAGAACCAAAGCCCATATCACCGGTGCACAGCAGCATAGTGCGGTACGGTAAACCTAACAGCTGCAGTACTTTTTCGGCATGACCTGTTAACTCTTCCAGCGCAGCAAAGGATTGTTCCGGATGCACTAACTGCACTAATTCCACTTTATCAAATTGGTGCTGGCGAATTAAACCCCGGGTATCACGGCCGTAAGAGCCCGCTTCGCTGCGAAAGCATGGTGTATGAGCAGTGTATTTTTGTGGTAGTTCGGTCAGTTCAAAAATACAATCACGGGCTAAGTTAGTCACCGGCACTTCAGCCGTTGGGATCAACGACATGCCAACGCCTTCTTCTGTCGCAGGTTTGGTATGGAATAAATCGGCACCAAACTTTGGCAACTGGCCTGTGCCATATAAGGATGCAGCATTCACCAGATACGGCACATATAATTCGGTATAGCCGTGCTGCTCTGTGTGCAAGTCCAGCATAAATTGCGCTAAAGCGCGGTGCAGACGGGCAATTTGGCCACGCATCACCACAAAACGAGAACCCGCAATTTTGACAGCATTTTCAAAATCCAGACCTTTATCCAAAGCCTCGCCTAACGCCACATGATCTTTTGCGTCAAAATCAAAAGACTTAGGTTCGCCCCACTGACGCACGACCACGTTACCGGTTTCATCTTTACCGGCTGGCACGGATTCATGTGGCAGGTTTGGGATAGCGCTGACAATAACATCCCACTGCGCTAATACCGCATCTAGTTTTTGTTTGGCTTCTTCCAGCTCTGCACCTAAACCATCCACTTCCGCTAACAATGGCGTGATGTCTTCACCACGGGCTTTAGCCTGGCCTATGGCTTTGGATTTAGTATTACGAGAGTTCTGTAAATCCTGAGTCGCCATTTGCAGCGCACGGCGCTGCTCTTCCAGTTGCTCAAGCGCAGCAACATCTAACTGAAAACCACGATCTGCCAAACGTTGGGCAGTCTGAGCTAATTCGGCTCTTAAAAATTTTGCATCTAACATAGTGACTACTTCATTGAGCCCAGCTTTAAACCCAGCCAGGCGAGTGTTAAACAAACCAGCACGTTCAGCACAACATTCAGGCCGGCTTTCACCAGTTCGCCTTGTTGCAGCAGTAAAACAGTGTCGAGTGAAAACGTCGAAAAGGTAGTAAAGGCACCTAAAAAACCTACGCCGATCAGAGTCTTCCACGGGTTAACCGTCAGATGTTCGGCTAAAAACAGGCCATACAGCAGGCCTAACACAAAAGACCCGAGAATATTAACCAGCAACGTAGCAAAAGGGAATGATTTACCACAAAGATGCAGGATAAATTCGCCTAAACCGAACCGACAACAGGCCCCTAAAGCTCCGCCAATAGCCACTGCCAGATATGCCTGCATCAGCTCTGTCCTTTTGCTTGTTGGTCCAGCATGGCTAAATAGGCCATTTTGTCTTGCAACTGTTTCTCTAAACCGCGATCAGACGGCTGATAAAACTTCATTCCGGCCATTTCAGCGGGTAAATACACTTCGCCTGCGGCATAAGCGCCGGGCTCGTTGTGCGCGTAACGATACCCTTTACCAAAACCTTGTTGTTTCGCCAGCGCTGTTGGCGCGTTACGCAAATGATCCGGCACTTCAAAGGATGGGGTTTGCTGCACATACTGCCGCATCTGGTTAAAAGCGCTATACACCGCATTGGATTTTGGCGCTAACGCCATATAGACCGCAGCCTGAGCTATAGCCCGTTCCCCTTCGGCAGGGCCAACACGGGCAAAAGTATCCCAGGCATCCAAACCAATGGTTAAAGCGCGTGGATCAGCATTGCCTATGTCTTCGCTGGCTATCGCCAACAGACGACGTGCCACATACAAAGGATCACCACCGCCTTCTAAAATACGGCAGTACCAATACAAAGCGGCGTCCGGGTTGGAGCCACGCACCGATTTATGAAAGGCAGAAATTAAATCGTAAAAAATATCGCCCTGCTGATCAAAACCCGGCAATTGCCTTGGTACTAACTGCCGGAATAAATCAGCTGTCAGTTCAGTCTTTGTAGCGCCCTGCTGCGCTGTTTCTACGGCCTGCTCAAACAGGTTTAACAGGCGCCTGGCATCGCCATCTGCCAGTTGCAGCAATAAAGATTGAGCGTCAGGGCTGATTTGGACCTCTTGGCCAGACTGCTGATAATGCGCCACAGCGCGTGCTATGACGCAAGCCAGGTCCTCTGCCGTCAGCTTTTTTAAAATGCAGACACGGGCGCGGGATAACATGGCGTTATTCAGAGCAAAGGCAGGATTTTCTGTGGTTGCACCAATAAAAATAATGGTGCCATCTTCAATATGGGGTAAAAATGCATCTTGCTGGGCTTTGTTAAAGCGGTGCACTTCATCAACAAATAACAAAGTGCGCTGATTTTGCGCTAAGCGTTGCTTGGCCGCCTGAATTTCTTCACGTATTTCTTTAACGCCAGCGGTTACAGCAGATAAACGCGCGATAGCTGCTTTGGCATAAATAGCAATTAATTCCGCCAAGGTCGTTTTGCCTGTGCCCGGAGGCCCCCATAAAATGAGTGAGGAAATACGCCCGGCTTCTATTGCTTTACGCAGCGGTGTGCCAGGCCCCAACACTTGTTGTTGCCCAACATAGTCCGATAGCTTTGTTGGCCTCAGCAGTGCAGCCAGAGGCCTGATATCGTCATGGAATTCAAAGCCGAGGTTATTCACTTGACGCGTTGATCATCCACTTCCGCTGTGGCCGGAATGGTAAACTGAAACAGTTCTGAAGCCAGAGGTGTGTTGTATTGCACCAGATTAAAATCAAAGGTGCTGTTTTGGCCATTACTGTCGATGACGATCATTTTTGATAAGGCTAAACCTGCAAATCTCAGGCTCAGTTTTTTTACTGCATTGCCTGGGTCTTTTGGTGTGATATCAAACTGCTCATCAGCACCTGTCACACTATATTGAGCCCACAACTTAGGATCGTGGGAGGTCAAAAGTACAAACGGAGTTTTCTGTACCTGCTCTTTGGCATCATAAATGCTGACCTGGTCCAGTAATTCGGCATAAAACCACAGAGTTTTGCCATCACCAATAAACAGGTTTGGCTCTGGGGTCTGAGTCTCAAAACGAAATAAAGACGGCTGTTTCAGCGACAACATGCCCTCGCCTTGCTGAATAAGCTTATTGCTGGCATCAACGACGGTTTGATCAAAGCTGGCCTGAAAGCTGGATAAGCGCGCTAATTTTTTCTGCAAGGCCTCGGCCTGATCCGCTACAGCCATAAAGGTTGGCAGCGCCAGAGACAAAACTAAAGCCACAGCTTTTTTTCCGAAGTTTTTCTTCATATACACCTTAGTTAAAATACTTTAGGAGGTGGAGGCGCTAACACTTCACGGTTACCGTTATGGCCTGCACCACTGACAATACCACTCATTTCCATTTGTTCGACTAAACGGGCGGCGCGATTATAGCCAATACGGAAGCGTCTTTGTACACCTGAAACCGAAGCTTTACGGCTTTCTGTAACAAAAGCCACAGCCTGATCAAACAGCGGATCAGACTCTCCTTCATCGCCTTCCATCGTCTCGCCCGGTAGCAGGCTGTCTTCCGTCGGCTCGCCGTTTAAGATCTCAGAAATATAGTTAGGTTTACCACGACGTTTCCAGTCAGATACTACAGCATGCACTTCGTGGTCATCGACAAAAGCGCCATGCACCCGGGTGGGTACACCAGAGCCTGGCGGCAGATACAACATATCGCCCTGACCTAACAAACTCTCAGCACCTTGCTGATCCAATATAGTTCTGGAGTCAATTTTCGATGACACCTGAAACGCCATGCGGGTTGGAATATTGGCTTTAATCAAGCCTGTGATCACATCCACAGACGGGCGCTGAGTCGCTAAAATCAGGTGAATACCAGCAGCCCGGGCTTTTTGTGCGATGCGGGCAATCAGCTCTTCGACTTTTTTACCGACAATCATCATCATGTCAGCGAATTCGTCGATCACGACCACGATAGAAGGCAACTTCTCAAGCTCTGGCGGCATCGTCATCATATTATCGCTTGGCTTCCAAATCGGGTCACGAATGGGGGTGCCAGCGGCGATAGCATCCTGAATCTTTTGGTTATAACCTTTTAAGTTACGCACCCCAAGGGCCGACATTAGTTTGTAACGCCGTTCCATTTCGCCAACACACCAGCGCAGGCCATTGGCCGCCTCTTTCATGTCGGTAACGACTTCCGTCAGCAAATGTGGGATACCTTCATAGACTGACAACTCCAGCATCTTCGGGTCGATCATTAAAAAGCGCACATCTTCAGGCGTGGATTTATACAACAAACTACAAATCATCACGTTGACGCCCACCGACTTACCTGAGCCCGTGGTACCGGCGACCAGCAAGTGCGGCATACGGCCTAAATCGGCCACTACAGATTTACCTGCAATGTCTTTACCGAGCACCATAGTTAAAGGTGATTTTGATTGGATAAAAACCTCATCACCTATCACCTCAGATAAACGCACTATTTCGCGGAACTGGTTCGGCAGCTCTAAACCTATATAGGATTTACCTGGAATAACCTCCACCACCCTCACACTAATGGCGGATAATGAACGGGCTAAGTCTTTGGATAAACCTGTGATCTTACTGACCTTGACACCAGGAGCTAAATCCAGCTCAAACCGGGTCACGACGGGGCCTGGCAAGACAGCCACGACTTTGGCTTCCACACCAAAATCTAACAGCTTGGTTTCCACTAACCGGGACACCCGCTCCAAATCGGCTGGGTCTATAGGATTCGTGGCTTTATCGGGTCTGTCTAATAAAGCTAACGAAGGTAAATCATCCGGGCTGAATGATGCAGCAACAGGAGTGTCATCCTCCTCGTCTTCTTCTATTACCACGGGCGCGACTACGACCTGCCGTTCGACCTCGGCAAAACTCTGTTCCAGATGCTGCAGCTGCTCTGGGTAATAACCATCATCCACAGCGGAGAACGTTAAGTCATCATCAGCCAGGGTATCGACACTAACAAAAGCCACAGCTTCAGTTTTTTCATCCAAAGGCGCAAAAGGTAAAGGCTCGACCCGGTCATTCGGCTGGAAGTACGCACGGCTTTGTTGCGTTTGAACCTCCTCAATCTCGGGTAACGGAATTTGCTCTTCTTCAGGCGCGATAAAAGCAGACTGTACAACCTCATCACGACCAGAATTTAAGCGGATCACTTCTGGCGCTGGCTCTGAGTCTGTCGCAGCAAGGTTCAACCTTGTTGCTGTTGTATCGACTGCAATTTCTGGTTCCCGGCGTTGTACAGGCACAGTGGATTCAGTCTGAAAAGACAGAGGAGATGAAGCTTTGGTTGCAGAACGTTCTGCCAGATACTGGCCTAAACGGGTTGGTGCCTGATACAAAGCTATCAAGGCGCGCACAGTTAAGGCCCCCAAATCATCCGCTACTGTGACCCAGGAAATGCCTGTCGCCAGAGTTAAGCCAGTAGATAAACCGCACAGCAGCAGTAAAATGGTGCCGATGAAATTAAAGTTTGGCATCAGCATAGAGGCAACCACATCGCCCACTACACCACCGGATGAAAAATAGAAAATATCATTAAAATTAATGCTGCTAATAGCACTGGCACAGAGAATGGTTAAAACCAAACCAATCAGACGCAACCCCAAAATAAGGTAATCCATCTCCATTAAGGCTTTAGCGCGGCGGGTTAACAAATAACCGGCAAAAGCCACCAATGGCGGCACTAAATAAGCAATCCAGCCAAAAGTAAATAACAGAATATCGGCAATCCAGGCACCTTTGGGACCAGCATAATTGTGAACAACGGTTTGGTAACCTGCCTGAGACCAACTTGGATCAGCCGGGTCGAATGACATTAAAGCCAATAACATAAAGGCAGCAAATCCAAAGCTGAGGATTAATCCCACTTCAGATAAGCGCTGCATTCCGTTTAAAGAAAACAATAGTTTGGCTCGCAACCGTCTGGCTTCACTCAACACAACAAGTCCCATTTATTCTAAGAATTCTACCTAGTTAAGATACCAGAGAGACAACTCTGATGCACCCCTTTATAGCCGCATAACCTGAAGCCATAACCTTATTGACCATATCTTCAGCGACAAAAGTCTGTATAAACTTTAATGCCTGAACACTGGCTGTACAAAACCCCTTCGTCCTTGCTGCCATAGCGTCGTTGACTGCCTGACTTTAATAAAAGAGGCTCGCCCCAGTCACATAGGGACAACTATGCTCTATGTAAGAACACATCCATCAATTGACCGCCACAAAGGTCGTTTGTTTCACTTCTTCCATCACCACGTAAGTCCGGCTTTCGCGTACGCTGGGTAAACGTAATAAGGTTTCCCCTAACAACTCGCGATAAGCGGCCATATTGGCCACCCGGGTTTTCAATAAAAAGTCGAAACTTCCGGAGACTAAATGACATTCCTGTATTTCATGCAGCTTCTGCACAGCTTTACTGAACTCATCAAAATCTTCAGGTGAGGTTTTACTTAAAGTAATCTCCACAAAAACCAGTAACGCGGAACCTACTTTATTTGGGTCAACCTGCGCTGTGTAGCCCAGTATATAACCCTCGGCCTCCAGTTTACGCACCCGCTCCAGACAAGGAGTGGCACTGAGCCCTACCCTTTTCGCCAATTCAACATTGGCAATACGACCGTCGTGCTGTAGTTCAGTCAGGATTTTGCGGTCAATTCGGTCTAGTTTTTTAACACTTTTACTGGTTTCGTACATAGCAGATAAAAATTTCACATTTCAATTTATAGCAGGATTTATAACTGTGATTCATCAAAAAAACAACAGGTAAAACTACAAATCAGTAACTATACTAGGCAAAAATTTTACCCAACCCTACACAGGCGGAATATCATGATTATTGGCGTACCTAAAGAGATTAAAAACCACGAATACCGCGTCGGTATGACCCCTGCCAGCGTGCGTGAGCTGACAGCTCTTGGTCACACTGTTTTTGTTGAACACAATGCAGGTAGCGGCATTGGTTTTGGTGATGATGCCTATCAGGCTGCTGGTGCCACAGTATTAACTACTGCTGCTGAAGTCTTCGCTAAAGCAGAGATGATTGTCAAAGTAAAAGAGCCTCAGGCTGTTGAACGCGCTATGCTGCGTGAAGGCCAAGTTCTGTTCACTTACCTGCACTTAGCACCGGATCTGCCACAAACTGAAGACCTGATCAAATCAAAAGCTATTTGTATCGCGTACGAAACAGTGACAGACAACCGCGGTGGCTTGCCTTTATTAGCGCCTATGTCTGAAGTGGCTGGCCGCATGTCTATTCAGGCTGGTGCCCGTGCTTTAGAGAAATCATGCGCTGGTCGCGGTATGTTATTAGGCGGCGTGCCTGGTGTTGAACCTGCCAAAGTCGTGATTATCGGTGGCGGCATGGTCGGTACCAACGCAGCTCAGATGGCTGTTGGTATGGGTGCTGATGTAGTCGTTCTGGACCGCAGCGTAGACGTATTACGTCGTATCGATGCTCAGTTCAATGGCGCAGTGAAAACTGTGTACTCCACTGTCGATGCGCTGGAAAAACATGTGTTATCTGCTGACTTAGTTATTGGTGGTGTGTTAATTCCAGGTGCTGCAGCTCCTAAGCTGGTGACTGCAGATCATATCAAACGTATGAAGCCAGGTTCAGCCATTGTTGACGTGGCGATTGACCAAGGCGGTTGTGTCGAGACGTCTAAAGCCACCACTCACGCTGATCCAACCTACATTGTGGATGACGTTGTGCACTACTGCGTGGCCAACATGCCAGGCGCAGTACCACTGACGTCTACTTTTGCACTGAACAACGCCACTCTGCCATTTATCATCCGTTTAGCCAACAAAGGCTACAAACAGGCACTGCTGGACGATGCGCACCTGTTAAACGGCTTAAACGTGATCAATGGTCATGTGGTGAATAAACACGTAGCAGACGCGTTGAACCTGCCATTTGTTGATCCTAAACAAGCTTTAGCTGCACTGTAATTTTACAGCGAAGAATAATCAGGGTGGCCTTTGGGTCACCTTTTTTTTTACTGAGAATTCCGTTAGTCTTCAGGCTTTATTCTTTGTGGTCACTAAGTTATGAATTATTTGCTATCTGCACTTCTTGCTTTGAGTTTTTCTGTTACTGCTGTTGAGACCATTGAACAGATCAATTTCGAAAAAGAATGGATCAAAGTAGGACACGTTCAATTTCAAACCGAACTGGCTCTTACCCCAGAACAGCGCGCCCGTGGTCTGATGTATCGCGATAGCGCAGAAAACGGCATGTTATTCGTGTACGATGAAGCCCGAGTACTGTCGTTCTGGATGCGTAACACCAAAGTGCCCTTAGATATAGCCTATATCAAAGCTGACTGGACTATAGAGCCGGTACAGTTTTTGTATCCTTACGATGAAAAAGGCAAAGCTTCACTAGGGCCAGTAATAGGCGCTTTGGAGATGCCGCAAGGCTGGTTTAAGGCCCAAGGGTTAGCGGCAGGTACAAAGATTATCCGTTGTGGTAAGAAGTGTGAGTGAGAGCAACTGCTAATGACACCCTAAAGAGCCATAGACTCAGAGATTAAAAGGTTCCTGATCATCCCGCAGCAGCAGAATTTCGCTAAAACCCATCTTTACAAAAGCGTTTTTGCGATAGTCTTTGAGCGCACCTGTGCCTTTGGCTGTCATCGCCACTTGCTGCTCCATCTTGCGAAATGCGGTTAAGTCTATGCCTTCGGCTGCAGCTACAGCTTCGAAGCTATCGGCGTATTTGTCGTAGCTGAATGGAATTTTTTTCCACTCCCCTTTGTATTTATAACTGATATGCCGCGCCATCTTCCAGCTCCTTATGTTGAGTAGCCAGCTGTTCTTGCTGGGCTAAAGTCTGCTGTTGTTTCAGCGCTGGTGCCGCATACATTTGCTGTACATAAGGGCGTAGCTCTTCAGGCAAAGACGCCATTTTGGTTTGATACCATAAACTTTCTTCGCCAGGGTCCAGCTCCATATCCATTTGTGCAGCTAAATAATTGACCGGATATAAACGGTAGCCAGCCCAAATTTGCCGGTCTATTTCCGCCGCTAACATTTGAGGGTTCTGGAAAGTGGTCTGAATAGCTTCGCCAAAATGTACATGCACCCGGCCTTTCTGGCCCACTATGCCTTGCACTATGCTTTGAATATCTTCCATCTCCGACTTTTTGTATTCGCCTGTACTTGCCAATTGATGCAGCTCGTTGGCTTTGGCCTGATCCAGCGGATCAAATTCATAAGATAAACACACAGGCACAATATTTAGCGACTGCATATAAGTCGCAAAATCCAGACCGCGTTTTTTACCTTCGATATAAAACATTTTTAAGATAGCTTCGTCGGTTTGATCCAGGCCATCTTTAGCCCGGCCCTCTTTTTGCGCTATCCAGATCGAATGACCTGTTTCGAGTGAATCTTTGATATAAGCCGACAAATGACCCAAGGCTTTGAGCATCTCGCGTGGGGCTTTGATCGAACGTTTGACGATAAAACTTTTATTGAGCTTCATCAGTTCTGTAGCACAAGGCATCTTCAGCAAGTTATCGCCAATAGCGATGCGCACAGTGTCCATGCCCTTTTGATGCAAACACCAATTGACCAGTGCCGGATCCATAGCAATATCTCTGTGATTCGAGATAAATAAATAGGACTGTTTTGGATCCAGATGTTCAAGACCACTGACGCTGACGCCGGCAGAGCTGTTGTGCAGACTTTGCTGTAAAAAATCTGCCACCATATGTTGCACATCAGAAACACTGCGCAAACCTTTGGCTTTACGCGCCAGCAACCAGCGCAGTACAGGCGTGAATAAATAACGGATAGTTTTAGGCCAGCTGGCCAGGCGGTAATTTAAAATTGCATGCAAAAAATCGGCGTCGTCTAATAAACGACGAATCGCATCCGGTACTTCATGGTCAAAATAAGGGCGAATATCCTTGAAAGGATCCGTTTGATTTGGCACAGCTTTTAAATCCCAACTTGAAAATGTGCCCTATTCTACCTGTTGCCTGAAGGATCACCAGACTAATCTGGACCGATCACTTGGCGGTTGTTGAATTATTGAGCTCTTTTCTTTAAATCAGGCCGTCAGGGCATAAAGCGGAGCAAATTGCTGCGGCATCAGACGGTTTTGTTGTACCCGCACTAACTGGCCTGCAGACAATTTTTTGCCATTTAACAGCTCTATCGACTCAAGCAACAGACAATCCACCATAGGATCTGCTTTAGCAACTAGCAGCACTCTTGCACGGCTTAAACCTTCAAGTTTAGCGATGCTCATTAAGTGATTACTGCATTCTATGCTCGAGAAATTAAACAGATGACTTTTTTGTACCGGAGCTTTGACAAAACTCAAAGCGGCAACGGCTTGGGCTGCAACTGTCAGTAGCTCGCTGTCAGGCAAGAGTCCTTCCAGTGCTTCGGCAAAATCCATCAACAGTTGTGCCTGCTCCATACACAAGCTTTGTTGCTGTGGTTTAATATTCAGCTCTTTCGCAGCAAATGCGGTATGAATACGGTGACTAGCCGATAACTGCAACACCAAACGGTCTTGCTCATCGCAATACTGCCAGCACCAGTCAGGGCATAAAGACAACATACTCAATCCTTGTGAATTCAAGATGTTGCCTTTCTACACCTGTTTATAAGCCCTGTTAAAGATTATTTTGGACTAAATATCAGGGATCCAAAATTGATCGGCATATGAGTTATTTCAGGCTCTCGACGATCTCTTTGATCAAGCTTGGGCCCTGATAAATAAAGTTGGAATAGACTTGGACCAGATTGGCACCAGCATCCATTTTATCCTGCGCTGCTTTGGCAGAATCTATACCACCTACCCCAATAATTGGCATCTTTGGCCCCAGAGCTGCGCGGAACTGCCGGATAATTTCGGTACTTTTTTGTTGCACAGGCAAACCGCTTAAACCGCCCATTTCGTTGCCATATTTCAGATGTTGCACCGCACTTTTATCCAGAGTGGTGTTGGTGGCAATGACCCCATCCATTTTGCTACGCAGCAACGTTTCCGCCACTTGCTGCACTGCAACTTCGTCCATGTCAGGCGCAATTTTTACAAAAACCGGCACATATTTATCTTGCTGTGCCTGCAGATCCAATTGCTCGTTTTTTACCGCCTGCAGCAAATCAAATAAGGCATCGCCAAATTGCAGATCCCGCAGCCCCGGTGTATTGGGTGAGGAAATATTTACTGTAATGTAACTGGCATGCGCATACACCTTACGCATACATGCAATGTAATCGTCTTTGCCCTGCTCGTTTGGTGTGTCTTTATTTTTGCCGATATTAATACCCAGCACACCTTTGTAGCTGGATTTTTTAACGTTTTCTACCAGGTAATCCACACCTTTATTATTAAAACCCATACGATTAATAATGGCATTCGCTTCAGGTAAACGGAATAAACGGGGTTTATCATTGCCAGCCTGAGGCCGTGGCGTGACAGTTCCTACTTCAATAAAGCCAAAGCCCATCTGACCAAAAGCATCAATGCAATCAGCATTTTTATCTAAACCCGCCGCCAAACCTACAGGATTATCAAAATGAATGCCCGCTACTGTCACAGGTTTTTTTGGTAAATCCTGACGCCACAGCAAGGATGCAGGGGTATTTTTTAAATGCTTTAAGCTGCCAAGAGCCAGGTGATGTGAAAACTCAGCATCGGTACAAAACATTAAAGAACGCGCCAGTGAATAGAACATAACAACCTGCTTTTAATAGTTAATAGTTAATAGTTAGAAACTCGCTGCAAAAAATCGTCTGGAACGATTTTTAACAGCTTTAGCTGGCCCGAAGGGTGCTCTGCAGGATAGCAGAGCATAAAAAAGCACCGGCTCTGAAAAGAGCCGGTGTATTCTAACTGGAAGCTGAATTATTTCACAGGGTCACAGTGATGGCTGAGCAACATCAGTTCACGCAGTGCCACTGAGAACTTGGCAAATTCGTGACTCTTGGTGGTCTTGAACTCGGCCAGCATTTGACGCCAGCGCGCCAGTACAGGCTCATGCTCAGTGATCCAGCTGCCAATCACAGCTTCTGCATCACAAGCACCACCACAACCACGAACCACTACAGCAGACAACGCACGTTGTTGCCAGTCCAGCTCTTCACGGTATGAAGCGCGGGCCAGCGCCTGCCAATGGTTTGCCACTGGCTGCTGAGTGATTTGCTCCAGGAACCAGTGCAGATCCAGACGATCGCCCAACTTGAAGTAAATTTCAGCACTGAGTAACAGTGAGTTTTTCTCTGCATCAGCGACCTGAGCAATATCCATCACCGAGAAACAAGTACTCAGTTGAGCCAGGTAACGTGCGACATCTGCCGGTACACCTTGTTCAATAAGTGCTTGTTCGTTCGACGCCAATTGTTCAGCTTCGGCCGGAGCAAGTAGTTTCTGCAGGTTATTGCTGATTTCAACAAAAGCAGGTTTGAAGAAATCTATCGTCTGCTGAATATCCAGCGCTTTGTTACGATGACGTAAGAACCAGCGTGTCGTTCTGCGCATAGTGCGGCGCAACTGGTGGAATAACTTGATTTGCAGCTCTGCAGGGATCAGGTTATCCAACTCTTCAAGCTTGTTCCAGATGCTTTCCACGTCAAATAAATCACGCGCTATGGTGTAACACACTGCCACTTCAGCAATAGACGAACCTGTTTCTTCCATCATACGCTGGGCGAAGTTAGCGCCCATGTCGTTGACAATAAGGTTAGCCAGTTTGGTGGCAATGATCTCAGCCTTTAACGGGTGAGTTTCCATCTCTTTGGCATAACTTTGTTGCAGCACTTTCGGGAAAGCTGTAAACAGATGACGTTTAAAGTAACTGTTTTCATAAATTTCAGGCAACACCAGCCACTCTTTCATTACCATCTTGCCATAAGCGGTCAGAATGGCTAGCTCAGGACGGGTTAAGCCCTGACCTTTAGCTGTGCGTTCAGCCAAAGCGTCATCTGAAGGTAAAAACTCCAGTTCGCGGTTTAACTTACCGTCTTTTTCCAGCGAATGAATAAAGCGGGTGTATTCCTTCATCTGTTCAGCGCCCAGCACGGAAGAGACAGAAATACTTTGGGTCTGACGGTAACAATCGTGGATCACTATCCCTGCTACATCACTGGTCATGGCAGCTAACAGCTCGTTACGTTGCTTCAGCGTCATATCGCCGCTGGCCACCAGCGCGTTTAACAGGATTTTGATGTTCACTTCGTTATCTGAACAGTCAACGCCACCCACGTTGTCAATAAAGTCGGTGTTGATACGTCCACCTTTTGCTGCGTATTCAATACGACCGCGTTGTGTGGTACCTAAGTTACCGCCCTCACCAATGATTTTCGCTTTGACATCTTTCCCGTTAACACGAAGCGCTTCAGAACCACGGTCGCCGACTTCAGCATGAGTTTCATCTGTGGCTTTGACGTAAGTGCCGATACCACCGTTCCAAATCAGGTCTACTTCCATCATCAGAGCCGCACGAATAAATTCGTTCGGTGTCAGGCTAGCTGCCGTTGTGCCTAACATCTGCTGCATTTGCGGTGTCAGCTTGATAGATTTAGCACTACGCAGGAAAACGCCACCGCCTTCAGAGATTAATGATTTGTCGAAATCATCCCAGGTCGAGGTCGGTAATCTGAATAAACGCTCACGCTCAACGTAAGTTTTTGCTGCGTCCGGATTCGGGTCCACAAACACATGCATATGGTTAAATGCGACCTGCAGGCGGATATGTTTAGATAACAGCATGCCGTTACCAAACACATCACCGGCCATATCGCCTATACCGACACAGGTGAAATCTGTGGTCTGACAGTTAATACCTACTTCACGGAAGTGACGTTTCACTGACTCCCAACCGCCACGGGCAGTAATACCCATACCTTTGTGGTCGTAACCGTTTGAACCGCCTGAAGCAAAAGCATCACCCAACCAGTGGTTGTATTCCAGTGAAATACTGTTAGCGATGTCAGAGAAAGTAGCCGTACCTTTGTCGGCAGCAACCACCAGATACGGATCATCTTCGTCCAGACGTACCACTTGTTTTGGCGGCACAATCTGACCTTGCAGAATGTTATCAGTCACATCTAACAGACCACGGATGAAGGTACGGTAACATTCTTTACCTTCGTTTAACCAGGCTTCACGACCACCGGTTTCAGGTAATTTTTTACAAACAAAACCACCTTTAGCACCGACAGGCACTATCACTGTGTTTTTCACTTGCTGTGCTTTTACCAGACCCAGTACTTCTGTACGGAAGTCTTCACGACGATCCGACCAACGCAGGCCACCCCGTGCGACTTTACCGAAACGTAAATGCACCCCTTCCACTTTAGGTGAGTACACAAAGATTTCGAAGAATGGTAACGGCAGTGGCATATCCGGGATCATAGCCGGACGAACTTTAAAGGAGATATAAGGTTTGTCGCTGCCATCTGCTGCTTTTTGGAAGTAGTTGGTACGAACTATAGCCTGAATAATAGCCAGGAAACGACGGATAATGCGGTCATCATCCAGGTTCGCCACGTTTTCCAGTTGCGCCAGAATTTCTGTATGCAAAGTCTCAGCATCGGCCTGATTGGTGTTCTCCAATGCAAACTTGGCATTAAAGAGTTTTACCAGCAAATTGGCCAGCACCGGATAACGGCCAAAGGTCGACTCGACATAAGCCTGACTGAATGTGCCACCGATTTGACGTTTATATTTAGCAAATGCACGTAGTAACGAAGCTTCACGGCCTGTTAAACCTGCACCTAAAATCAAACGGTTAAAACCATCGTCTTCCAGATCGCCTTTCCATACTTTGGCAAAAGAGTCCTGAAATGACAGCTGAGCCTGTTCAAAGTCAGCTGGCATAGTGCCGTTAACTTCCATCGCGAAATTTAAAATCCAGCTGACAGAACCATCAGGGCAACGCACTGCATAAGGAGTTTCACCTATCACACGTAAACCAAAGTTCTCCAGAATAGGCAGGACGTCAGATAAATAAATCGGATGATCTTTATGGAACAGGTTCAATCGGACCGCTTTGCTATCACCCCGTTCTTCCTGCGGGCGATAAAACAGCATGTCCAGACGATGTTCATCATTCAGCGACTCGATTTTTTCGATGTCGACTAAAGCATCGTTAGGCAACATTTCGTCTTTATAAGACGAAGGGAAAGCCGTTAAATATTTACGAGCCAACTCACGGCCACGGGCTTCACCATAATGGCCAACAAGCGCAGCTTCCAGCTTATCTTCCCAGGTGCGGGCCGCTTCTACTAGATTACGTTCAATTTCTTTCACATTAAACTCGATATTGTTATCGTTGATACGAACGAAATAATGGGTACGAGCCAACACAGATTCAGAGAAGTAAGTGGTAAATTCCACAGCTTCAGTGCTGCCCAGCGACTGAGCTAAAATCTGTTGCGTATCTTTACGCAGCTGAGTGTTGTAGCGTTCACGCGGCACATAGACCATAGCAGAGACAAAACGTCCAAAGGCGTCTTTGCGCACGAACAGACGGGTCATATCACGTTCCTGCATTTGCAGTACGCCAGTTGATACATCCAGCAGCTCATCTGTCGTGGCCTGAATTAACTCATCCCGTGGGTAAGTTTCCAGAATATTTAATAGGGCTTTGTAGGCATGAGTACCGTGGGCAAAACCAGATTTTGCCATCACTTTAGCTAACTTGGTTTTCAGCAATGGAATATCAGCCGCACTGTTGTTGTACAACGAAGAGGAGTACAAACCAATAAAGCGGTCTTCACCTATCACATGGCCTTTGTCGTCAAAACGTTTAATACCGACATAGTCGATATAAGCCGGACGATGCACTCGGGATTTATTATTAGTTTTGGTCAGGATCAGCAACGACGAACTTAATGCCTGCTTGCGCGCCTGTTCAGGTAAATCAGATAACATTAAATCGCGCGAGGTAGAACGGCGCATTAAACCTAAAGCGCTGTCGTTCACCCCTTCAATTTTATGATCGCCTTCTACCGCTTTGATGCGGTACTCACGATAACCCAACAAAGTGAAGTTATCTTTAGCCATCCAGTTTAAAAATTCTGTGGCTTGCTCCAATTCAGTTGAATTGATAGACCCTGCTTGTTTTGGTAAGTCAGCAATAACCTGCAGCAGTTTGGCACGGGTTGGTTTCCAGTCCTGCACAGCCAAAGACACATCTTCCATCACAGATTGCAATTCAGAGGTTAAGGCCTCTACTGCAGCTTTATCCGTCATGCGGTCAATTTCGATATGGAACACGGTTTGTTCCGTACTGGCTTGCTCCACAGTACCCAGCTTAAAAAAGTCCGTGATGTCGTTTTTATCGTTACGGAGCGTTTGAAGTGGGTAATGCAATAACAGATGGGCGGTAATAGATTGGCGGCTTAATGCCATCCGGACTGAGTCGACTAAAAACGGGCTGTCTTTTACCACTATTTCAACAATAGTGTGTTTAGATTCCCAACCGTGTTTAGCGATCTCTGGGTTAAATACGCGAATTAACGCCTTAGCATCGGTATGCCCATTAAAGCTTTGCCATAAGCTAAGGGCAGCGCCATATAAATCGCTGTCGTTGCGGCCAAACAAATCTTCGTGGGACATATTGCCATACAGAGTGTGGGCAAATTTTTCGACCAGTTCGACCTGATCTTTGACTTTAGAACGAATAAGCTTACTTACATTTTGTAGTAGTACAGAAGGTTGACCGTCTATCAGTGCCATTTTTGTATCCTTTTTTGAAACCTTTGTCTGCAAAGACTTGGTTTACTTACATACAGAGCGTGTCAGGTGCGAAGTTTATTGAGTATTGGCGGGCTTTTCGAGCTTTATTTATGTCTTTGTCACTGGTTGTACCAGAAGGGAGATCGATGATTTGACAAGTTATTCACCCGCTGTAAATAGAAAATGGCCTTACGGCCATTTTCTTGTTTAAACATGCAGTTATTTACATAAATAGCGACTAGTTGTTTTTTCGCCAGAAAAAGGCCGCCAGTGCGGGTAACACCAAAATAGCACCGAGCATATTTACTAAAAACATAAAGGTCAGCAGTATGCCCATATCGACCTGGAACTTCAGTGCTGAGAACACCCAGGTGCTGACTCCTATAGCTAGCGTGATACCGGTAAATAACACCGCACTCCCCGTCTCTTTTAACGCAGTGAAATACGCCTGACGCAGCGGGGTTCCATCACGCAGTAATTGCGTCATGTTCGACAGAATATAAATACCATAGTCGACCCCTATGCCAACCCCAAGCGCTATCACAGGTAAAGTCGATACGGTTAAACCAATTTCCAGTTTAGTCATCAAGGCAGTCGCCAGAATAGACACCACATAAAGCGGCACTATCACAGCCACTGTGGCTTTGATGGAACGGAAGCTGATCAAACACAGCACTATCACTGCACCATAGACATACCACATCATAGGGGTTTGGGCTGCGTCCACTGCTTCGTTAGTCGCCGCCATTACACCCACAGGACCAGAAGCTAATTTAAACTTCACTTCATCCGTGCTGAGTTCTGCACCCGCCTTTTTCGCAGCAGCCACCACAGTTTCAATAGTCTCAGCTTTGTGGTCGTTTAAGAACAGAATCACCGGCATCACAGAGCAGTCACTATTGAGTAAACCTGTGCTGGTTTCTACTCTGCTAGATGCTTGCACTAAGCTTTCTGTGGTACGCGGTAGTACTTTCCATTTGACATTGCCTTCATTAAAGGCTGCGTTGATAGATTTAGACACAGAGGCCAGCGACACGGCAGACTGCACACCAGGTACGTTCTCCATTTGCCACTGGAACTGGTCAATTCGGTTCATCACATCGTGGAAAGTACAACCATTGGCTGGAGTTTCCACCATCACATTGATGTAATCGACAGAAATAGCATAACGGTCTGTGATCAGAAAAGTATCCTGGTTATACACAGAGTCTTCATGCAGGGCCGGCGCACCCGGATGTAAATCACCAATTTTCAGGTAAGCACTTTGTTGCCACCCTAAAGCAAATAACGCCGCTGTCGCTATTAAAATAACCACAGCATACTTAGGAGTCGCAAAAGCTGACAAGTTATACCAGAACTTCTCAATACGTGGGTGTGGTGTCTGAACCTTCTGCTTGTACTTGTCGCTGAATTTCACATAAGACATCAGCACTGGCAATAAAATCAGGTTGGTCAGGATAATGATACCCACACCTAAACTGGCGGTAATGGCAAGCTCACGGATCACTCCAATCTCAATAATCAACAGTGTGATAAAACCCACAGTATCAGACAAAAGAGCAATACCACCGGGGATCAATAGCTTACGGAAGCTTGCCTGAGCCGCAGTTTTAGCATCCATACCCAAAGCTACATTTTTACCTGTCGCATTGATCATCTGGACACCATGGCTGACGCCTATCGCAAAGACCAGAAATGGCACCAGAATAGACATGGGGTCGATACCAAAACCCAATACGGTCAGCATGCCCATCTGCCAGATCACCGCAATCAGAGAACAGGCGATAGGTAACAAAGTCAGCATCACAGAACCGCTGAACAGATAAACCATTATGGCGGTAATGACGATAGCGACAGCAAAAAAAGCCAATACACCTTTAGCTCCGTCTGCCACATCACCGACCATCTTGGCAAAACCGATTATATGGACGGTCAGGTTTTCATTCTGATATTGGCCACGTACCTGCTGCTCAAGTTCGGCGGCAAATTTAATGGTGTCGAGTTTCTGTTGGGTATCAGGATCGACCTCTAACAATTGTGCTGTCACCATGGCACAGCTGAAATCGTCAGCCACCATGCGGCCTACAATACCCGCTTTTTCCACGTTAGATTTAACTACAGCCAAACCTTCAGCTGTTGGGGCAAAGTCGGCCGGGATCACCGGACCACCAGCAAAACCATCTTCGACCACTTCAACAAAACGGGTGCTGGGGCTGTACAGAGATTTCACCAGACTGCGGTCTACACCAGGCAGGTAATAAATCTGATCATGAATTTTCTTAAAAGATGCAAAAAAATCCGGGTTAAAAATATCGCCTTTGGCATCACAAACCGATACCAAAATATTATTGGCTCCCCCAAAATCTTTGGCGTGCTGCATATAGGTTTGCATATATTCATGCTGCAGCGGGATATTTTTTGTAAAAGCCGCATCCAGTTTAATTTGGCTGGCTTTGAATAATAAAAACAAAGTAGCGAGTACAAAAAGTACGATGACAGCGATACGATGACGGAATAACACCGTCTCACAGCTGGTTACTATTCGATTCAGACTCATGTTATTCCGGCTTCTTGATTGCTAAGGTTCGAATTCCAGCTTCGGTCACTAATACCAGCTGATCCTTGACTGCGACGGCATTCAAAATGGCTTTACTGTCTTGTGTTGGCATTGCACTAAAGCTGACGCCATCGTCCTGACTGACTAATAAAGTACCGGCATTCCCTGTCAGGTAAAGATGCCCTGCAGAGTCTGTCAGTACGCTATTCAATGTTGCGGTTTGAGCCAGTTGTATCTGCTGCCAGCTTTGGCCTAAATCTGTGCTTCTGAACACATGACCACGTAAACCTACGGCAATCAGGCTATTTTTTGGCGTCATCGTCAAACCAAATAAAGAACCGTTATAAAATTCCGGATGACGAGTCCAGCTTTTGCCAAAATCTGTACTGGTAGCAAAAAAACCTGCTTCACCAATCAGATACAACACATTATTGTGCTGATAAATACGGTTGAAATGTGGCAGTACCGAAGCTCTTTCGTCTAGATAAGCCTCAGGGTCTGACTCCTGCAACTCTTTTAAATACTCCTGATCTTCGCTGCCCACCAACTCCAGATGAAATTCATCCAACCAGGTTTTACCACCGTCTGTAGTGCGGTAAAACATACCATAAGCACCAAGCGCTATGCCGTTATTGGCATCAGCAAACAAAATGTCAAACAGCGGCTTATCGGTTTCAGGTTTGAATTGCTGTAACTGCCAGCTTTGCCCGCCGTCTTGTGTGGCAATGATAGTGGCATCATGCCCTACTGCCCAACCGTGTTTTTCATCCGAAAAATACACTGAGGTAAACAGGCTTTGCACCGGGGTCTGCACTTGTGTCCAGCTTGTGCTGTCTTTACTTAACAGCAAATGGCCTCGATCACCTACTGCAACATATAGCTGATCGTTCACCTGAATTAAATCTGTCAGTACAGCTTTTTCCGCCAAAGGCATCAAATAAGATGGCGTCGGCGCAACGGCTGACTCTGCCTGAATATGAGTTGTCAGCAGCAGAGCTGCGACAGAAGATAAAAGTTTAACCATCATTAGAGTTTTCACTCAGCTTCAATTTAAAAACAAAAACGGTTGGCATCAAGCCAACCGTTTATTAGATGTCTACAGCTTAACGGGTACCTTCACGGCGTAAAGCCGCAGGTGTAAAGTCGTTGTCTGTTAACGGCACAGAGAAGTCATACATCTTGTCTTCGTTGTCTAAACCGATCGCAATATAACGACGGGTATTCAGATCGTGGAAAACTTCCAGCGTACTCCAGTGTGTTGGTACTTCGTAGTAGTTCAGACCGTGAGCTACAGCAACACGATATAACTCGCCTCTGTTGTCATAAAGGTCAGCTACATGAATTTGCCAGCTATCTTCATCAATAAAGAACACACGCTTGCCATAGACATGGCTGGTACCGCTTTTCAGGTTGGCTTCTACCACCCAGACGCGGTGTTTTTCCCAGCGTACATAGTCAGGATTAATGTGGCCTGGTTTGATCAGATCAGCATATTTCACATCTTTGCTATGTAATTTATAACTGTTGTAAGGGATAAACAGCTCTTGCTTACCCACTAACTTCCAGTCATAACGGTTTGGTGAACCGTTAAACATATCGAAGTCATCTGTAGTACGTAAACCATCAGAAGCTGTACCTGGAGCATCATAAGCGACGTTTGGTGCACGACGTACACGACGTTGACCTGTATTGTAAGTCCATGCCTGGCGAGGTGTTTTCACCTGATCCATGGTTTCATGCACTAACAACGCAGTACCGGCCAAACGAGCCGGAGTGGTGACAGCCTGCTTAAAACGGAACAGAATGTTTTCTTTTTGTAACGCATCCACAGTGGCATCAGGCGCTGAATACTTGAACATGATTTGTTCATCAAAGCCGATAGTCACATAGTCGCCCGACGCTGTAGGTGCAACCTGGCCACCGTTGCGGCTGGCCGCTACACCACGAAAGCGTAAGGTGTGGTTCCAAATGGCTTCCAGACCGTTCGAAGGAATTGGAAACGGGATACCAATGGCTGCATTGACAATACCGTTACCGCCTTCAACCAGCTCAGCACTTCCTGCAATTTTCTTCGTTGCATCATAGACATACTGCGGGTAAGACGCAGTACGGCGAGTCTGATACACATTCATTTTGTAGCTGTCCGGATAAGCTTCAAACAGCTTGATCTGACCAGGACTTAGCATATTTTTGTATTGCGCCAGATTGGACTTATCAATAGTAAATAGTACTTTATCGCCAGCAAACGGATCAGGGTGGTGATCACCTGGCTTGTAACCAGTTGGAGCAGACTGGATACCACCTTCCCACGCTGGAATACTACCATCGGCATTACCGGCTTTTTCCGCGCCGAGCGGCGTCAAATCAGCACCCAAACGGGCAACCTGATCCGAGGTTAACTTCGCAATAGCACCACAGCTAACAACTAGCGCAATAGTGGATGCAATCAGGGTGAGTTTTTTCATAATGGTTCTCGCCTCGTCCCTTAAATAGAGTATTTAATGTTAAAAGATACAAAATCACGGTCAGCTGTATTGTTGGTTGTGCCTACACCACCCCAAAAGGCGTTATAAGAAAACTCAGAAGACCAGCGGTTCAGATAATCAAAAGCCACAGTGTAACCTACAGACTTTTTGTCCTTAGAGAACATAAACAATGGATCTGGTGTAATACCGTTCACGTCATGTGAAAACACCACACGATGCGACATATTGATGCCAGCGAACACGTCGTTGAAATCTGCTTTTGCTAATAAACGGTAACCCCAGGCTGAAGCTGTAGGGAACGGGTTGGTTTCAGCACCATTGGATAAGGCTGTATGTACACCGTCTTTATTCACCAATGGGCCATTGTTGATGGTGCCCAACAAAGGACCACCGCTACGATCTGTATTAGGACCATTCAGACGTAATACAGATTGATCCGGCATATCGTTAATTTTGATACCACCGACTTCAGCTAACATAGAGAAGTTATCTGCAATCCACATGGGGCCAAACAGGTGAGTCACAGTGATCTGAGCTTGCGTGGTGTCAGACAGAATATAACCCTGAGCAAATTGGCCCGGACCAACTTTAAGACCGTCGTAACGACCAATCTGACTGATGCCCTCAAAAAGCGCACCTGAAGTTATACCTGCCTTAGCTAACTGCTCTGGCATACCGGCATACAGAATTTCCACATCATCAATTTGCAGTGGTTCGTCCTGACGGTAAGACAATTCACCCGCAACAGAGGTGCCCTCTACAGTGGTGTTGAAGCTAAAACCATACAGCTTAATATCTTCCGGATACTGAATTAAACCTTTGGAGAACACATCCAGCTCATTGATGTTTTCTTTATTGATATTTCCCTGGTTTGCCGCCAGATAAGCCAAAGACTGGATCACTCCCAGAGGCTGACCATTGGCATCTACACCAACACGAAAATCAGAGGCAATACCCGAAATCAGCGGAGTACGGCTATGGTAATTCATGTGGTAAACAGCAAATTCAGTGTCGTTCAGTTCCGGAGAAAAATACTCCAGCTTAATACCATACTGACCACCGTCTTCTGGTTCAATTTCACCTGCGGAGCCCTGTGGTCTTAAAGTAACTTTAGTGGAGTATGCTAACATTGCGCCCACAGCAGCAGCACGCTGTGCAGCAGTTGACGCCGGATTCGTCAGGGCAGCCAATAAAGCTGGGGCATTTTGCGACAGCAGGTTCATTTCAGACACTAAGAAATCCAGATCAATGTCCGGGTTACCAGCAAAACCTAACTGGATATTCTGGTTGTATCCACCTTCACCTGCAAAATCATTGGTAGAAAAATAAGAACCTGGTACTGGCAGATAGCTGTTTTTCCAATCGTACTGATAAAACACTTCAGCCGTTAAGTTCTCAGTAACGCCTAAAGAGGCCCACGCCATACCTACAGGAATATAAGCTTCTTTTAATTCAGCACCAGGACTACGGGCAACACCGACATCAATTGGCGTAATATTGATACCATGCTGGATAAAGGTGCTTTCACCCCAGCTGAGTACCTGATTACCTACCCGGATAGACAACGGGTTAGCGCCATCGTTTAACGCGAAGTTGCCATAGACATAAGCATCCAGTACACGGATATCACGACAGGCCAGTTCCTTCGCTTCGTCGTCAGCACAAGGGTCTACTTTATTGCCGGATAAAGGATTGGTGTACGCTACCTCATGATCCATTAAAGCGGAGTCGTAGAAATAAGTGAAGCGACCAAAAAAGCCGATATCATCTTTAGCAATAGATAACTCGTGTGTACCACGGAATACTTCAGAGAATACATCACCCTGGTCGTAATTCAGGTTGCCTGCATCACCGTTGCTGGAGTAAGCACCTGGCTGAGACCAAATCTGAGAACCTGTATAAATGGGATTGTTAAAAGCGCTGTAATTTGTCCAGTCAAAACGCGGATGATTGACCTTACTGATGGTATCCCAATCACGGTCTTCAGCCCGCCAGCTGGCACCGTAAGAGAATGTAGAGTCAAACACTACTTCTACGTCATCAAAATTAAAAGTGGCGGCCTGAGCACTGGTGGCCGACAAGGCCAATAATGCAGAAGCAACACCCAGAGCTAAAGTACTTCTGACGAAGGCACCCGGCTTAGTATTCATTCGTTATCTCCCCCCCTGTCCCTGCAGGTATTTTGTTATTTTTTATTTTGAGCCAACCAACTGCTCGGAGGTCAGCTTGTATCGAAGAAATCATTACATCATTTTGATCGGGGCGCAAGGCTTGCGATCACTCAAATCTGTTGATTTTTATTCAGTTTTTTCCCTTTCTCCTTGTGAAATGCTCCTGCTGATACCTGATCCGGTTTGACCAGTTGAATGAAGATCACCTAACTAAATGAAAATAATAGCTAAAGTAGAAGAATTTGCTTGTTTTGTTTTAAGTTGCCGTTTTAAGTAATAACTCTAATTTATTTTCTCTAAAGTCTGGAACTTCCCCTGATCAGTCAAGGTTAATACAAAGCGTGCATTAACTCCGGCATGACTGATGTAAGGCCGAAAATGACGTAGAGGCAATTGCACTGTCTGGCCGTTATCGGCTTGTACCACCACGTCGGTATACAAGCCCTGATAAAAAGCCAGACATTGCTCCACATCAAGCACCAGTCTGAATTTATACTGTCGCATCAGCTTAAACTCTTGCTCACTTTTTCATACAAATCATTACTCAGCTCTTTGCTCAGCATAGTCTGTAACACTGCTTTTAACTGCAGCTGACGAACAGGTTGATAGCGTTTCCATGACAATAAAGGTGTCACTAAACGGGAGGCAACCTGAGGATTAATGGCATCCATTTTCAGCACCACATCAGCCAATACCTGATAACCACGTCCATCCTCAGCATGAAACATAGCCGGATTTTGCTGATAAAAAGCGCCAAACACAGCTCGTACCCGATTTGGATTCTGCCAACTGAATTGTGGGTGGGCAGTCAATTGTTCCAAAGTCACAAAAACAGAAGATGTAGGATAAGAGGCACTGAGGTTAAACCATTTATCCAAAACCAATACATCATCACGCCAGCGCAGCTCAAAATCATGCATCAGTGAGGCAAATAATGGGTGAGCTGCGCTTCGACAAGCACGCAAGACAGCTAACTGATCGGTCATATTGTCGCTATGCTGGTATTGCTGGGTTAATAAATCGTCTTTGCCGGCAATAAAGGCCAGGTAATGTAGACAGACCGATCGTAAAGCGCGCTTGGCAACCTGTTGCTCTTGATACTGATAGGCTTCACTACGCAATGACTGATAACAGTTATGCCACTGATCCGCTAATTCTTCCGCCAGTTGTTGCACGAAGCTCTGTAATACCCATACTAACTCCTGTACTGGTATCTCCTCGAACTGCTCTGCCACCATGTCATAAGCTGGTACTGTCAATAACTCAGCGGTAAAAGCTAAATCATCCAGAGGCTGAATTAATAGCTGTCGATAAAACTCAAGTAAGGCAGCCGGTAACTGATAGGTTGTCCCCGCGTTTTTAGCTTCGATAGCAGCTTTCACCTGACTTTGCCACAACTGCTGTATCGCATCCCACCGCGCGACGCCATCTTTCGCATCCCGGGCAATTTGCAACAGCTCATCCATACTGTACTGGTACTGTAATTTCACCGGCGCAGAAAAATCGGCCAAAAGTACAGGCACTGGTTTTTGACTGACAGCAAAACTAAATTCCTGCTGCGCTTGTGTCATCTCAAGCAGATAAGACTGACTCATTCCATCTGTTAGCAACTCAACACGCACAGGCAACAATAGAGGCTGCTTTTCCGCCTGATCGGCGGTGGCCGGGGTATGCTGTTGCATCAGCAGTTTAAATTCACGTTTTTTCGCATCAAACTGGCTATAGATTTTTAACTCTGGTGTGCCCGATTGTTGATACCAGCGCCTGAACAGGCTCAAATCGCGGCCGTTGGCATCCTGCATGGCATTGACAAAGTCATCGCAGGTCACGGCCTGACCATCATGGCGTTTAAAGTACAAATCCATACCTTTTCTAAAACCGTCCTGTCCCAACAAGGTATGCAACATACGAATAACCTCGGCACCTTTGTCATAGACTGTGACGGTATAAAAGTTATTCATTTCCAGTACTTGTTGTGGCCGGATCGGATGCGCCATAGGACCGGCATCTTCCGCAAACTGCGCGGTTCGAATGGTTTTCACCGCATCAATACGGTTTAAAGTCGCAGATCCCATATCAGCGCTGAATTGTTGGTCACGAAATACAGTTAAGCCTTCTTTTAAACTCAGCTGAAACCAGTCGCGACAAGTGACTCTATTGCCTGTCCAGTTATGGAAGTACTCGTGACCAATAATAGATTCGATATTAAAAAAGTCAGTGTCTGTGGCTGAGGCCTGATCGGCCAGTACGTATTTGCTGTTAAAGACATTTAAGCCTTTATTTTCCATCGCGCCCATATTAAAAAAGTCGACAGCCACCACCATGTAAATATCCAGATCGTATTCCAGACCAAAAGTCTGCTCATCCCACAACATGGCGCGTTTTAACGACTCTAGAGCAAACTGTGCCCGGTCTTTATTGCCTTTATCAACATAAAACTCCAGCGCCACCTCACGGCCAGAGCCTGTGGTATAACTCCCTCTTAAACAATCAAAGTCCCCTGCCACCAAGGCAAATAAATAGCTTGGTTTTGGAAATGGATCGACCCAGGTGACATGACGACGGCCATCCGCCAGCACAGTGGAACTAACCAGATTGCCGTTACTTAACAGCGCAGGATAAGCCTTATCGTCGGCGATAATATGAGTGGTAAAACGGGCTAATACATCAGGTCGGTCCAGGTAGTAACTAATACGTCGAAAGCCTTCAGCTTCGCACTGGGTACAATAAGCACCATTGGACAGATACAAACCTTCCAGCGCTGTATTGGCTTTTGGATTGAGTTCAATCTTCAGTTCAAGTCGTGCTTTGGCTGGTATAACTGGCAAAATAAGTTGTTCTGGCGTGACCTGATAGGCATCTTCATTCAATAACTCACCATCTACAGACACAGCTAATAGCTTCAGTTCCTGCCCATCCAGAGCTAAAGCTCCTGCTTTGCCACTGGCAGAGTGCAGTTGGTAGACAGCGGTCAAGACTGTAGCTTCAGGATGCAGTTCAAAACTGAGCTCCACGTCGGTAATAGTAAATTCCGGTGTTTTATAGTCACTTAGTTTTTTTGCCTGACGGCTTGTTACCTGGCTCATCAAAAATCTCTCTTGTTAGCTCTGTCTTTTTAATCATTAAAATTAAGGCCAGTTAAAACTGGCCTTAATTATTATTTGTTACCTTGCACGGCCGCTGTAATTGGCGTGTCTGGCGGTGTCAGTTTCAGGATCTTAATCCCCATATAAGCATAGATCACCGCCAGCACCGGATTGATCAGGTTAAAAAATGCGTACATGGCATAATCCAGCGGATTCACATTAAGCACGCCGTGCATATAAGCACCACAGGTATTCCATGGGATCAGCGGACTGGTAATGGTGCCGCCGTCTTCTAAAGTACGGGATAAATTCACTGGTGCTAAACCACGACGTTCATACTCTTCTTTAAACATACGGCCAGGCATGACAATCGACATATATTGGTCTGCCGTTAAAATATTGGTCGCGATACAAGTAGCTATAGTGCTGGTAATTAATGATCCCGTGCTATGTGCCTTGTGCAAGATGGCCTCAACAAACTTACGCAATAAACCTATATGCTCAAGCACTGCACCAAACATCATGGCAGAAAAGATCAGCCAGCAGGTGTTCAGCATTTTTACCATGCCACCACCGTTCAGTAATTTATCAAGCTCTGTGTTCTGAGTTTCAATCACAAAACCACCATGTAAGGTAGTCCACACCACTTTTAAAGTGCCCAATACACCGTTCAACTCCGGATCAGCCATTTTTGCAATCAACTGCGGCTGGAATAACACAGCCCAGACACCACCTAACAAAGCGCCAATAAATACCGTAGGAAAAGCCGGTACTTTTTTCACTGCCATCGCCATTAACACCAGTAACGGCACTAACATCAGCGGACTGATCATAAAATGGTGCTGCAAGGCTTCGCTGATCGCACGAATTTGTGAGTCGTCGGCCACAGCGTTGGCATTGAAACCCAATACAGAAAAAATAATCAGCGCCATAATCAGACTTGGAATAGTAGTCCAGGTCATATGGCGGATATGATCAAATAAGTTTGAACCAGCCACAGCAGGAGCTAAGTTAGTCGTTTCACTGACAGGAGAAATTTTGTCGCCGAAATAAGCACCGGAAACAATAGCGCCTGCTGTGATGGCCGGAGACATACCCAGGCCAGCAGCCACACCTATCAGAGCAACACCTATAGTGGCAGCCGTCGTCCAGCTACTACCTATACTTAAAGCAACTACAGCACAGAGTAAACAGCTTGCGGCATAAAACCAGGACGGGTCCAGCAGCTGCAAGCCATAATAAATCAGTGAAGGTACAGTGCCAGCCAACAACCAGGTGCCTATTAAAGCGCCTACAGAAAATAAAATCAGCAAAGCTCCCAAAGACAACGAAATGCCTTTGACCATTGCCTGTTCTATATGATTCCAGCTGTAGCCGTTTTTCAGACCAATAATCACACCCACACCTGACGCGATAAATAATGCGATCTGGTTGGCGCCATAAGAAGAATCGCTACCGTAGAGATACACGGCAAGAGCTAATAGGACGATAAGGACCAGCAGAGGAATGCTGGCATCTAAAAAGCTCGGAGCTTTTATCTGGCGTGGTACAGCTTGTAGTTCCATGGAGTTGTTCTCTTCACGATTGGTTAGCACCAATTCTGTTGTTATAAAAAAGGGTCAGAGTTGCAGACCGCTCAGACGACCTGCAACTCTGCCCCTTAGTCGTATCTATTACGAGCGTTTTGCCAAATGATTCAGACTTAACATATCTACTGTGATCTGCGCCGTCTCTTCAAGCAACGGATCCAATTTTTCTAACACTTCAGGTAAGTCATCCAGGTTTTTCACCGCTGGCAACTTCAATCGTGCTAAACGCTCGTTGACCCGTTTTAAATCACGGGCAGTATTTTCATCTTTTTTCTTCAGGCGTTCCTGCTCATTTAATGAAATGGTTTTTTCATCTTTTTCTTTGTTATACAGAGCGATGTCTTCCATCAGGTACATGTATTCGGTTTCTTTACTGAAACGTTCCTGATGTTTTTTCTGTAGCACCGGCAGCACTTTTTTAATCTCATCTGATGCAGTGTACTGCGCAGCTGGAATGCTATCCCAAGGCAGAGCATTTTCTTCTTTGCTCTCTCCCCACTCACCCGGTTCTATCGGCGAAGGGAACAAAATATCAGGGATCACCCCTTTATGCTGAGTACTGCCACCATCGATACGGTAGAACTTGGCGATAGTAAATTGCACTGAACCTAAGGATTCTTCGAACATATCATAGACGCGGCCTAAACCCCGGTGCTGTTGCACTGTGCCTTTACCAAAGGTATGTTCACCTACAATTAAAGCCCGGCCATAGTCTTGCATAGCCGCAGCGAATATCTCAGAGGCTGAGGCACTATAACGATCGACCATCACAGTCAGCGGACCATCATAAAATACACTGCCGTCCTGATCCTGACTGATACCGATACGATTACCCGCTTCACGGATCTGTACTACAGGGCCTTTATCAATAAATAAACCTGTTAAAGACACAGCTTCAGGCAACGACCCTCCACCGTTGCCACGCAAGTCAACAATAATACCGTCAACGTTTTGCTGTTTTAAGCTGGCAATCTCTTTTTTTACATCTTCTGTTAGGTTGTTGTAAAAACTTGGAATATTAATGACGCCAATTTTTTTACCCAGCGGACTAAGTTTAGGCTCCAGTACCTCAGCTTTGGCAGCCCGGTCTTCCAGACGGATTTTATCCCGCACTATAGAAATCTGGGTCGGCACGCCTTTGGAGGCATCGCCCCCCACTAACACCTGCAGACGCACAGTCGAGCCTTTTGGACCTTTAATCAGATCCACTACGTCATCTAAACGCCAGCCCACTACATCAACAAATTCCTCATCCCCCTGAGCGACACCAATAATCTTATCTTTAGGTTTGATCTTTTTGGTCATATCCGCAGGGCCACCGGGCACCAGACTCATAATGACGGTAAAATCATCATCACTTTGCAGCACAGCCCCAATGCCTTCCAATGACAGGTTCATTTCTTGCTGGAAACGCTCTGCATTACGAGGTGATAAATAGGACGTATGAGCTTCGATACTGCGGGCATAGGAATTCATCACGATCTGGAAAACATCTTCACTTTCCGTTTGCAATAGACGTTTTTTCGCGTTTTCATAGCGTTTTTTCAGCAGTTTTGTGGTCTCTTCTGCTGTTTTACCCGCCAATTTCAGATTCAGCGCATCAAATTTCACTTTCTGACGCCACAACTCATTTAACTGTGCAACATCCGCCGCCCAAGGCGCATCTTCGCGTTCAAATTCGTAGCTGTCTTTTTGAGTAAAATCAAAAGGCTTATCCAGCAAGCTAATCGCATAATCATAACGTTCTAAACGGCGTGTCATGCTCAAGTTAAACATCTGATAAGCAAAGTCAAACTGGCCTTTCGCCAACCCGTTATCAAATTCTTTGCGATACTGCTCAAAGCTGTCGACGTCCGATTTCAACAAAACATTACGGAAAAAATCCAGACTTTTTAAATAGCGGTCAAAAACTTTTGACGATAACTCATCGTCAATACGCAAGCCTAAATAGTGCTCCCGGGTAAAGTAATTGGTAATTCGTTTACTGGCCGTTGCATGTTGCGGTTCCTGCGCCAGATTGGGCACAGGAGAAATAAGCGGCGCAGCTATTACACCACTGCCGATCACCAGAAAAAATGCCGCTAAGCTGGAAATTTTTTTCATTGAACACTCATCTCTGTTAAGCCTGGAACAGCTTATCCCCTTGGGTTTTAATCACCATACCTGAGGCAAGCTGCACCACAACATCATTTTTAACTACTTCAAGTACAGTTGCAGGCAC
>Ga0247725_1000141_pt1 | contig 82215 bp, 86 predicted proteins | sample OKSTACKMCFT3sol_FD_183021 | JGI IMG/M metagenome (GOLD analysis project Ga0247725, IMG submission 183021) | Subsurface sediment microbial communities from gas well in Oklahoma, United States - OK STACK MC-FT3-sol | ecosystem: Environmental > Terrestrial > Deep subsurface > Rock core/Sediment...
ACGACGATGTACCGATCGTGGGTCTGGTGTGCTGAGTGCAGCTCTTTGGACGTCTGTGGAACTCTTTGGACGAATTTGTTGCCGAGGACGAAAAACAAGGCTACAATTGAGGTCTTCGCTGGCCAGCCCAACGAAGAAAGTGATTGGGAAACAACGACTTACTGTCCTAGTACACGTCTCGTTTCCCGCTCCAAATATAGATTTACAGCGTTCCACCGAACTCTGTAAGTCGTTGTAAAAAAGGGCCTTAGGGCCCTTTTTTAGTTCCAGCGGAAATAACCGAACCCGGTATCTGGTCGGTTCAAGGTCAGGTTTGAGACCCTGGCTGGAGATGGCCCACCTGGTTAGGGTTGATGCTTCACATCATTGCGCAAGGTGGAAGCATCTGAAATTTGCGTTACGACAGGGCTGACAAGCACATGCGCATGTCGTTTGGTCCAGGTCCGCCGCTATTGGACATTACGCCAGTGTTCCCAGCCACATCGCCCCTAGAATGATGAGCTGCGCCGGCACCAGGTATCGCGCAAAAGCGTAGCCGCCATTGCTGAGCGCCAGCACGCATTTGCTTAGTGTGTTCCCCGTCAGAGCCATCATGCCCGGCACCATCAGCTCAGTCATCTGCAGCCGACCCGCAACCACCAGCGAGGCTGCCGACGCCGTTGCCGCGTGGGCATCGCCCAGGCCGCTGACGAATGCTGCGATACTGGCCCCGTTGTGTCCCAGATGTTCGAGCAGAAACGCTGAGAGCAGTGCGATACCGGTCAGGGCCAGGGTGATTACGAGGGCTGTCCACAGGTTGAAGGCACCTGCGCCGAGGTGCGCGGTAGAATTGCTCGGTGCCGCGCGCCAAGGCGCGAGCAGCAACATGCCATAGATCGCGGTGACCAGCGCGCCGAGGCCGACCGCGGGCAGGAAAGGACCGAGCAGGTGGCGGTCGATGATGCTCAGCACCAAGGCGAACTGGGTGATGGTCGCCAAGTTGGACAATACCGCCGCCGCCGCGTAGGAGCGCGCCGCGGTAGGTTGTCGACTGGCGTCATGGGCTAGCAGGGCAATGGTCGCCGAACCGGAAGCAAAGCCTGAAGCGATGGCACTCAACGGCAGCCCATAGCGCGGGCCCACCAGGCGCATGGCGATATGACCTAACGCCGCCACTGTCATCAGCAGAACGACCAAGGTGCAAATAGTGCGTGGGTTGAGCACGCTGTAGGGGCCCAGGAACCGGTCCGGTGTCAGTGGCAATACCACCAGGGCCACCGTGAGCAACGTCAAGCCATCGCGCAGTTCCTGCTCGCTCAGTCGCTGCAGCACGAAATGATGCAGCTCGCGGCGCAAGGCCAGCAACACGGTCGAGACCACACCTGCGGCAGCGGCAAGCTCAGGCTCGGCAACGCTCAGCGCGCCCAGGACAAGTACCAGTAGAAGAGCGATCTCGCCTGTCACATCTGGTGCCTTCCCAGGCGAGTAGCGGTATTGCAGGCAAAGCAGCAGTATCAGGCCCAGGCTTGCTGTCCCGACCAGCACCGGTCCTGCCAGCAGCATGCTGACATAGCCCAGCAGGGCGGTGATGGCGAACGTCCTCAGCCCGGCGGCGGCAGGTACCTCGTCGCGGCGTTTCTTGCGTTCGCGCTCAAGGCCAACCAGCATGCCGATGCCCAGCGCGACTGCGCCGTGGCCAACACTCAGTGTGTCGAGCATGGCGCCTTGGGGCTTTGCTTGCGCTCATTGTCAGGGTCGCCTTGCTCGATCGCCATCAAGGCTGACATGTCGTGGATCTCCACCAGCCTGCCGCGCAGGCTGACAATGCCTTGCGCACGCAGGCGGGCGACCGAACGGCATACGGTCTCCAGGCGCAGGCCCAAGTACGATGCCATGTCCTCGCGCGACATACGTAACATGAAGCCATGGGCGGAATAGCCGCGGTTGACGAAGCGTTTGGACAGCCCGATCAGAAAACTGGCCAGGCGCTGCTCGGCGGTGAGGTTGCACAGCATCAACACACGCTCTTGCTCGCGCACTATCTCCCGGCTCATCAAGCGGTTCAGGCTCTGCTGCAATACCGGGAAGTCACGTGCCAGCGTTTGCAGGCGATGATAGGGCACTGGGCAGACTTCGCTGTCTTCCAGGGCAATCGCGTCGCAGACATGGTGGTCGGTGGCGATGGCGTCGAGGCCGAGCACGTCACCCGGCATCCAGAAGTTGATCACTACCCCCTGGCCTTCGGCGCTGTTGAGGCTGCTCTTGAAGCTGCCACAGCGCACGGCATAGAGCATCGTCAAGGGTGCATTGGCGTTGAACAGCGCAGCGCCTTTGCGAATGCGTAGGCGTGGCCCGATCAACGCGCCCAGGCAGCGTTTGTCATCCAGCGGCAGACCGGTGGGCAGGCACAAGCCGCTGACCCGACAATCGCGACAGAGCGTTACCAGCGGTTTCAGGTGAACCGGTGGCGGCGTGTACGGCGCAGCGGGCTGTTCGAGCAGCGAGACCTTCAGTTGGCCCGACATGTTCAGGCCTCCCTCGTGCAAGGCACATCCGCCCGAGCCGTCACGCCTGGACGGGGCGACCAACCCGCCAGCATGTCCAGCGAATGGGGCGCGTTGAGGCGGGCGTTGAGCCGCGCTACAAACTGTTGGGCTTCAACGGCCGTGTTGAAACTCACTCGCCAGTCGTCCATGCGAACCCAGCAGCGGTTGTGTTCGGTGTGGTTCTCGACGTAGACATTCATGGGGCCTCCAGAGCCTGCATGGGCAAGACAACTGCGGGACTAAAGGCCTCCGTGCCTGCATAGCACTTGGGTCAAGGCGTTATTGCCACTTTCATCACGCCATTGCGCTGGTGGGCGAACAGTTCATACGCGGCCTCGATGTCATCAAGGCGCATGCGGTGCGTGACCAGCGGCGAAACATCGACCCGGCCACTGGCTACAACTTGCATCAACCGACGCATGCGTTCCTTGCCACCAGGGCACAGGCTGGTGATGATGCGGTAGTCACCCAGACCAGCGGCATACGGGCCCAGTGGGATGTGCAGGTCGGCGCTGTACACGCCGAGGCTGGACAAGGTGCCGCCCGGCCGCAGCACCCGCAGCGCAGCCTCGAACGTGGCTTGCGTGCCCAGCGCCTCTATCGCCACGTCCACCCCGCGCCCGGCGGTGAGCGCCATGATCTGCTCGACCACATTGCCCTGCGTGAAATCGACGATGTGGTCGGCACCCATGCGGCGAGCGACACTGACCCGCTCGGCCACGGCATCGACACCAATGATGGTGGACGCGCCGAGCAGCCGGGCCCCAGCGACCGCGCACAAGCCGATCGGCCCCAGAGCGAACACGGCTACTGTGTCGCCCAGGATGACGCCCCCGCGTTCGGCCCCTGAAAAGCCGGTAGACATGATATCCGGGCACATCAGTACCTGCTCGTCGCTCAACTGATCGGGAATCGGCGAGAGGTTGACCATGGCATCCGGTACTCGCACGTATTCGGCCTGGCAGCCATCGATGATGTTGCCGAACTTCCAGCCGCCAATGGCCTTGAAGCCATGCGCGGTGCCAACGCCGTCTTGGGCGCTGCACCCACACAGGCAGGCGTTGCTATGGCCACTGGGGGTGATGGCGCCGGCAATGACGCGCTGGCCCTCATGCAAACCTTGCACCTGAGCGCCGAGTTTCTCGATCACGCCGACTGGCTCATGGCCGACGATGAGCCCCTTGGCCACCGGGTATTCACCGCGCAGGATATGCACGTCTGTGCCGCAGATGGTGGTGGTAGTGATGCGTAACAAGGCGTCCAGCGGGCCGATGTCGGGTATGGGCTTTTCCTCCACCACGATACGGTTCTTTTCGACAAACACCGCTGCTTTCATGAGGGCCATGGCACGCCTCCGGGGTGGTGGTTGTTGTGGCTAGGGGAGTAGCGTGCGCCCGGCAATCGGCGAAACATTGATCCTCGTCAAGGTTGTGTGCTGCGAGACATGCCGTCGGTCCGAGGGGCGTCAGTTGACAAACATCAAGCCTGTAGAGCAGGGCTCCAGGATGCTTCGGGTATATATCGCAACCGCAGAGGTGTGCCATGGAAACCCCGCAAAGACTGCTGTTGATCGCATCCCCCCTGATGCGCCGAACCCCTGTCTACGACCGAGCCGCAGCCTTGGCCAAGGCCAAGGGCATGGCACTGCACATCGTGGGTTTCGACTACGTGGAGGGGCTTGCCACGGCAGGGCTGGTCAACCAACAGGCTCTTGCAGTGATGCGCGAAGGCTATGTACAGCAACACCGCGAGTGGTTGGAGACCCAGGCGCTGCCGATGCGGCGCAACGGTGTCACAGTCACCACCGAGGTGGTGTGGGTGCAGCACCCCTTGAACGAGATCCTGGTGCACCTGCGAGAGCAGCGCTTTGCCATGCTGATCAAGGCATTCGAGCATGAGCCATGGTGGGCGCGTGCCATGTTCACTTCCCTGGATATCCAGCTGCTGCGCGAAACCCGCATTCCTTTGCACCTGGTGCACCAGGCCAGCCATGCGTTGCCGCGCAGGATCCTGGCGGCCGTGGACCTGTCCAGGCCCGAAGACCAGTTCGAAGGCTTCAATGACCAGATCATCAGCGAGGCGTTGAAACTGGCTTTGCAGTGCAACGCGCAGATCGAATTGCTGTATGCCTACGACCTGGGTTCGATGTACCTGGACGCCAGCGGTAACCGGGAACACGCGTTCCTGTTCGATTCCAACCTCGCTCAGACGCTGCATGAAGCTCAGAGCGATGCCTTCAAGGCCCTTGCCGAGCGCAATGGCATTGCCGTCGAGCACCGCCACATGCGCATCGGCGACCCGGCCAAGGTCCTGGCCCTGTTCATGGACAACAATGATATCGACCTGCTGGTGATGGGCAGTTATCACCACCATGGCATCGGCTGGTTCATCGGCAGTACTGCCGAGCGGATGTTGCATCGTTTGTCCAGCAGTGTGCTGGTGATCTCCCCCGAGCGTTCCCAAGGGTAGCGCACAAGGCCCGCAAGGGCCTTGTTTTCAGGCTCGCAGGTCAAGCTCGTGGAGGATCTCGCTGACGTCGCCGCCCAGGTAGCGTGAGCTGAATCCCAGCGCCTTGGTCATCCGGTGCATGGCGTAGTTAGTCGACAGGTCCCTGGAAATCATCCACTCATAGCCACTGCGCCGCGCCGCGTCGACCAGGTGCCGCAGCAGACGCGTACCCAAGCCTTTACGCTGCCACTCCTCACGCACCGCTATCGCACACTCGCAGCGCGGGCTGTCAGGTAGGCCGGCGTAACGGCTGATGCCAATCTGCTGCAAGCAGCCGTCGACATGTGCCAGTGCGACATAGGCTCTGCGCTGGAAGTCGTCGACCGGCATCGCTTGCGGGGGCAGGCTGGGCAAGCCGCCGCTGAGCCCAGCGGTCAAGCGCAAGCGCCGAGCCTGGTGGGCGATCGAGCTGAGAAAGCGTCGGTTCCGCTCATGGTCCTCCTGGCGCAGCGGGCGGATCAGCACAGGCGTGCCGTCATCGAGCTTCTCGACCCAGTGCTCACTGGGGGCCGGCTGCTTGGACCGCTGCGTGTTCATCGTGCCTCCCGTTACTCGGATAGATACCTGAAAAGCGTTGTAACGTGGCTCGCCGCGGCGGTTCTGACAATCGTCAAGTTCGGGACACGGCCCCTTTTCTGATCTGCATCAAACGCCAGCGCGGGCGCGCCCGGACAATCCTTAGCATCACATCCCTGCCGCGCAAGCCCGGAGGTCCGCCATGGGTCAATATCGACAAATGCTGGTGTTGCTTGGTGAAGTCGACCCGCATTCCGCCGCGTTGCGAAGGGGGCTGGCGCTGGCGCATGTCAGCGGCGCCAGCGTGCATGTGCTGGGGTTGTTCGAACCGCGTGAGGAACCTCTGCTGCGCGAAGAGCGCCTGAACGAAGCCGATATCAAGCGCCAGTACGATCACTATCGTGAGCAACTGCGGGTCCTGGTCGAACGGCACCGCGGCCACGGTGTGGTGCTGACGGTCGACAGCCTCGCCGTCGACGATATCCGCAGCGACGCCATCGACTACATCAGCGAATTGCAGCCGGACCTGGTCATCAAGGACAGCGACTGCGCCTCGACCCTGGCGCGGTTGTTCGGCACCCCGCTGGACTGTGCGCTGATGCGTGGTTTCCAGGGGCTCACCCTGTTCGTGCCGAGGGCAGCTGTTTCATTACCCCGGCGCGTCATGGTCGCCGTGGATACCAGCTTCAGCGAGACCCCGACAGCCCAGCAGCAGTTCAACCAAGGTCTCATTCGCGTCGCCCAGGCTCTGGCACTGCAGTGCGGTGCCGCTCTGCATCTGTTGTCGGCCTACAACCTGGGCGGGGTATTCGCTGCGGACATGAGCGTCACCCAGGCATGGATTGAAGAGATGCGCCAGGCGCTTCAGGAACCCTTCAACGCCTTGGCTGAAGCCGAAGGCGTGGCGCATGACTGCCGCCACTTCATGCAGGGCGGCCCGGTGCAAGTGATCTGCGAACAGGTCGCCGCCCTGGAAGTCGACGCCGTGGTGATGGGTGTGGTGCAGCCCAAAGGGATGGATAAGCTGTTGGGTGACACCACTGAACGCATCGTCGGCCACCCGCCGTGCAGCGTACTCGCGGTTCACCCTCACGTGTTCGAACCCCTGGAGCCTTGGCCATGCAACTGACCTTTCTCGGCGGCACCGGGACGGTGACCGGCAGCAAATTCCTGTTGACCCGCGACCGCACGCGGATCCTGGTCGACTGCGGATTGTTCCAGGGCTACAAGCAGTTGCGCCTGCGCAACTGGGAGCCTTTGCCGCTGGCACTACGGGCGCTCGATGCGATCGTGCTGACCCACGCCCATCTCGACCATAGCGGCTACCTGCCAGTGCTGGCCAGGGAGGGTTACCACGGCCCGATCTATGCCACCCCGGCAACCTGCGCCCTGGCTGAAGTGCTTCTTCTCGACAGCGCGCGACTGCAAGAAGAACAGGCCGAACATGCCAATCGCCACGGCTACTCCAAACACACGCCGGCGCGGCCACTTTATACCGAGGAGGATGCGAAGCGGGTATTGGCGATGTTGCGGCCGGTGGGACTGCACCAGGCAACGCCGATCGCGGAGGGCATGGACCTGCTGTTGCGTACGGCTGGCCATATCCTGGGCGCTGCGACGGTGCAGATCAGTGCCGAAGGGCAGACCTTGGTCTTCTCGGGTGACCTTGGCAGGCCGCAAGACCCGATCATGCGGGCGCCGGAGCTGATCCGCACGGCAGATGTGCTGTTGGTGGAGTCCACCTACGGTGATCGCCACCACCCGGCAGAATCGACCGAGCGATCTCTGGCCCAGGTCATCAACCAGACACTCCTGCGTCATGGCATCGTCCTGGTGCCTTCATTCGCGGTGGGACGCGCCCAATTGCTGATGTATTACCTCCACAAACTCAAGCGTGATGGGCTGATCCCGGATATTCCGGTTTACCTGAACAGCCCGATGGCCACCGATGCGACCGCCCTTTATCAGCAGTTCCGAAATGAACACCGACTGTCGGCGCAGGAATGCGCCGCGATGTGCCAGGGCACACGGATCATCCACTCGGTCGATGAGTCCCGCCACCTGGACCAGTTGCGCGAGCCGGCAGTGATCATTGCCGCCAGTGGCATGGCCACCGGTGGCCGGGTGCTGCACCACCTGAAGGCACTGGCTCCCAACCCGCGCAACAGCATCCTGTTCTCCGGCTTCCAGGCCGGAGGCACGCGTGGCGCGGATATCGTCGCGGGCGCCCCCAGCGTGCGTTTGCAGGGCGAAGACGTGCCCATCCGGGCGCAGGTGCACACCTTGGAAAACCTGTCCGCTCACGCTGACGCCGACGAGATCATGGAGTGGCTGCGCGGCTTCAGCCGGCCACCGCGGCAGACCTATGTCATCCATGGCGAACCACACGCCGCCGACACCTTGCGCCGGCGGATCAGCCTGGAGCTGGGCTGGCAGGTGTGTGTACCGGACTATCAGGAAACCGTTGCCATCGACCCTGTGCGCTGAGCACGGCGCGGGAGGTAGTCATGAACACGAAAGCGCGAGCGAAACTAAGGGCCTGGATGCATCGGCCCAGGGGCAGCCTTGGCTGGATCGTGGCCATCGCCGCGTTGCTCATGGCAGCCTCTGTCTACCGCGCCGTGAGCCCCAGCTGGCGCATGCCGATGCGTGATCCGGCCGTGCTCCTGAGCCTGCTGGCATTGTGCGCGTTGCTGGGCTGGGTCGTGCAGCGCGGAGTGCGCCGTACGGTCGGCAAAGCGATCTTCAACAGCCGGGAGACGGGCGGGCAGGCCAGACTGGCGTTGCTGCGCGCGATCACCCGGGAATCCAACACGCTGATGGTCATGCTGTTGCTCCTGGCGGTTCTGGGCAGTGCCACGGTATGGCAGGCTGGGCGCGCCGTGGCGCAGATCGTGGGAAACTGCTCGGCGAACCTGCAGGCACAGGTGCAGGTACCCGAAGAGGCGCGGCTTGCGGCGTTGGTTGGCAAGCCCGTGTGTGCCTGCCTGGCGCAAACCTTCCTGGAGCGCAATGGGGTGATCCGCCTGGCGTTGTTCGGGACACCGATGCAGCAGGTGAGTGGCCTGCGGGCGCTGACCGCCGCCGACGAGCAGCGTTGCCTCGCGCGGTTCGACCTGCTACCCGAGACAGGCAATTTGAACACGCCTTGACCACAAAGTGAGTGCTGTTGCCTGGACGCTCAATGAATGAAGGGGGCCGCACATGGCACGGGAGATTGCCATGTGCGGCCACGCCTTGGGCCTGGCGCGGCTCAGAGGGTGAGGCGATGGATGACCTGGCTCGGGTCATCCGGGTCCGCGGCCGTGGTGAAGCCTGCTGCCTTGGCCAGGTCGCGCATTGGCTGGTTGGCAGCCGAGTCAATCGAGTACATCTGCCGAAAGCCCTGAGCCTTGGCGTGATCGATCAGGTGGCTGAGCAGGATTCGGCCTAGCCCATGATGTTGCCAACTGTCGAGTACCGTCACCGCGCACTCGCACTCAGCCTTGTCGGCACCGGCGGCATAGCGCGTAATGCCCACTTCCTGCAATTCACCCTCGACGTGGGCCAGGGCGACGTAAGCAGCTTGGCGGTCCTCGTCGACCTTCATCAACTGGTCGAGCAGGGCGTCACTGGGTTCCTTGACCTGGCAGAGGAAGCGAAAGTGCCGCGATTCGGGCGACAAGCGTTCGATGAAGGCCTTTTCGCGTGTCCGGTCCTTGGCTTGCAGCGGCCGGACCAGCACGTGGGTGCCGTTGTCCAGGGCTTCGACCCAATGCTCGCCGGCAGGTGTCGGAAAGATGGATTTGGAGGGTTGACGTGAAGTCTCGGCGGGGGGCATGGCAATATCCTCGGCAGTGATTGAACTAGGGAAGGTAAGCGTCGGCTGTGGACCTGAAGCAGGCTTGACCGTTGTCAAGGTCGTGCACGACAACACCCTTGATCACGCCGCTGCCCGCCAGCAGCAGGTGAGATGGCTGGCCAGGCAACTGGGCGTTTCGCGCTGGGATTCATTTGGCTTTCCAGTACTTCTGCATTTCCAGAAACAGGAACGAGGCGGTCCAGGTGATCAGCACCAGGCCTGTCAGTGCCTGTAGGCCAGTGAGGTATTTCAGGTGACCGGTGGGCGCGATGTCGCCGAAGCCAATGGTGGTGTAGGTGGTGAAGGAAAAATAAACGCAGTCCAGGAAGCTCCCGTCGAAACTACCGCTGAGCGTTCCCCAGCCCTCGGCATGGGACATCAGGTAATAGGCCAGGGCAAAGCACCAGACCTCCACGGCATGTGCCAACAACGCGCCGAACACCCCCGCGACGATACGGAACCGACTCCACAGCCTCAGGCGCGGTAGCCAGTCATTCAAGCGCAGCAGGCATTCGTAGTGAATGACGACCACCAGGATCACGATCAGCATGTTGATCAGCGTGACAGTGAGCATCGTCGTTACTCGGGTCGGGGCTGCAGGGACACTGCATGCTGATGGTCAACTTGTCGCCGGTGGGGTGAAGGATCTGCAGCAGCAACGTCAAGCCGCCTCGGCGCTGTTTCTGCCCCCGGCCATGATGCGCTCGCGCGCAACAGTGTCCTGCTGCTTGTTTCTATCCCTGCAGCAGGCGAGGCGATTGATAAAGGTCAAACCCGGCGAATCGACGCTGCACCGTTGACAAATGTCAGGCCGCTGGCGGCGCCGCTTCCAATACTCCGGGTCGGGCAGACCACCAAAGAGGCTCTACGCCGGGCAACCCGGAAAGCTCGCCACGGGGGATTCTGGATTTGCCTTTGCAGCAACGTGGCACGATTATCGTCCACGCGATCGCTTGCGTACTGCTCAGCTTGATCCTGCCTGGCATGAGCGCAGGTTCCTGGGCTGCCAGGTTGAGGCGCCTGCCTTGAGCTAGAGCCCGAGTCGCGCACGTCGCATTCCTTGAGGAGTTGAGCATGAACGATTTTACCCCTTGGTCGTCCTTGGCAGGCGGCGCCATGATCGGTTTGGCCGCGGGGCTGTTTGCCGTGGCCAATGGGCGCATTGCCGGTATCAGTGGCCTGATCGGGTCGTTGTTGCAGCGTGGCGCAGAAGGGCGGGGCGAGAAAGCGTCGTTCTTGCTGGGGATCTTCGTCGCGCCGCTGCTGTGGCAGGTGTTTACGACGATGCCACCTGTGCATTTCACCGCCTCGCCCTGGGCGCTAATGGTGGCCGGGTTGCTTGTGGGTATCGGCACACGCTATGGCGCAGGCTGCACCAGCGGCCATGGCGTGTGTGGGCTGGCTCGGTTATCGCCACGCTCTGCGGTGGCAACGCTGTGTTTCATGAGCGCCGGATTTGCCACTGTCTTTCTCCTTCGTCATGTCCTGGCAGGTGCTTAACATGCAGCGATTCATTGGTTTCCTCGCCGGGGCCCTGTTCGGCATGGGGCTGTTGGTGTCGGGGATGGCGAACCCTGCCAAGGTCCTTGGCTTTCTCGACCTTGCTGGGCAGTGGGATCCATCGCTGGCACTGGTGATGGTCGGCGCCATCGGCATGGCGTTGCTGCCCATGACGTGGGCACGGCGGCAAGCCGTGGCGTTGCTGGGAGGACGGATGCAGATGCCAACGCGGCATGACGTCGATCATCGGCTGGTCGGCGGCAGTCTGGTCTTCGGGGCCGGCTGGGGGCTTGCCGGCATTTGCCCTGGTCCTGCGTTGGTGCTGCTGGTGGGTGGGTATTGGCAGGCCTGGCTGTTCGTGGCAGCGATGCTTGCTGGCATGCTGCTGGTCAATGCCTTGGAAGTTTCACGCAACTGAACAAGGCAGTGCACCAAAGAAGTTGTCGCGACTTGAGCGCGAATGTGGCCATGCACGGGCATGCGTGATGGAAAGGTGAGGCCGTGCAGGTTTTGCACGTGGGGCACTGTGTGTGCTCGACCCGGGCTGGGATGCCAATGTCCAAGGCAAATAAGCAATGGCGCCAGAGTGCGCAAGAAACGGAGAGCATCCCCCCGTACCGCACCCGATAGTACCCGCGCACCCTGCAAATCACCTTCAGGACGAGGTACAGATCATGCAACTGGCAGGCAAAGTGGCAATCATCACCGGTGCCAGCTCTGGCATCGGCCGTGCGGCGGCGAAACTGTTCGCCCGGCACGGCGCCAATCTGGTGCTCACAGCGCGGCGTCAGGCTGAGCTCGAGCAGTTGGCGGCGGACATCACGGCAGGCGGACACGGCCGGGTCTTTACGGTGGCCGGTGACATCACCGATGCGGCGCTGGCCAGGGAACTGGTGGACGCGGCAGTGTCGCGCTTCGGTGGCCTCGATATCGCCTTCAACAATGCAGGCACCCTCGGTGAGCTGGCTGCCGTTCCCGAGCTGACGCTGGACGCCTGGCAACATACCTTGCACACCAACCTGACCAGCGCTTTCCTCTGCGCCCAGGCGCAGATTCCGGCGCTGCTGGCCCGTGGCGGTGGCTCGCTGATCTTCACCTCGACCTTCGTCGGCCACGCGGTGGGTATGCCGGGCATGGCTGCTTATGCGGCCAGCAAGGCGGGCCTGGTCGGCCTGGTCCAGGTCATCGCGGCGGAGCAGGGTGCCCTCGGGATACGCGCCAATGCGTTGCTGCCGGGCGGTACCGACACGCCGATGGGCCGCAGTGTGATGAGCAGCCCCGAGGCCCAGGCCCATGTCGAAGGGTTGCACGCCCTCAAACGCCTGGCCAGGCCGGAGGAAATCGCCGAGGCGGCACTGTTCCTGGCCTCGGACGCATCAAGCTTCATGACCGGGTCGGCGATGGTGGTGGATGGCGGGATATCGGTGGTGCGCGGCTGAGGCGCGCCATAATATGTCATGCTGGGGCATATCACCCTTTTCGGCATTGCAGGTCCACCGCCTGCTCGGCGCTATGGCGTGCACGTCAACGTCGGTCACAGTGACAATATGAAGGTCCGCGACCCCTTTCTGCACCTGCTCGACAGCCACTGAGCTGTCGAGCAGGCGCGGGCCGTGGCTACTTCAATCGGCCTGCTTGGGCGCAAATCGCAGGATCAGGCAGGCGATGACTGCCGACAGCAACGAGCCCAGCAAGATGCCGATCTTGGCTGCATCGATCTTCTCGGCCTGGCCCGGGAACGCCAGTTCGCCGATGAACAGGCTCATGGTGAAGCCGATACCGCAGAGCATCGCCACGCCGTAGATCTGCAGCCAGCTGGCGCCTTGGGGTTTGCTGGCCAGGCCGGTCTTGACCGCCAGCAGCACGCCACCGAATACACCGAGCTGCTTGCCCAGCAGCAGGCCCAGGGCAATGGCCAGCGGCAGTGGGGCAAAGATGTCGTCAAGGCCCAGGTCGCCGAACGAGACGCCGGCGTTGGCAAAGCCGAAAGCCGGCACGATGAGGAAACCGACCCACGGCGCCAGGCCATGCTCCAGCTTGAGCAGCGGGCTGGCCTCGCGGGCCTCGCTGCTGCCTGTGCTGTACGGGATCAACAGGGCGCCGACCACGCCGGCGATGGTGGCGTGCACGCCTGACAGCAGGGTCACGTACCACAGCGCGGCCACGCCGATCAGGTAGGGCCACAGGCTGACCACGCGCAGGCGGTTGCAGGCCAGCAGGATGGCGATGATGCCGGCGGCACCAGCCAGTGCCAGCAGGTTCAGCGACGAGGTGTAGAACACCGCGATGATTGCCACCGCGCCCATGTCGTCGATGATCGCCACCGACACCAGCATTACCTTCAGTGACAGCGGCGCATGTCGTCCGAGCAGGGCCAGGGCGCCGACGGCGAAGGCGATGTCGGTGGCGGCGGGGATCGCCCAGCCGTTGGACAGCCCGGGTTCACCGCCTGCCACCGCCAGGTATATGAGCGCCGGCACGGCCATGCCCATCAGTGCTGGCAGTGCCGGCAGGCGGCGCTGCTCCCAGCTGGCCAGGCGGCCGTCGACCAGCTCGCGCTTGATCTCCAGGCCTACCAGCAGGAAGAAGATCGCCATCAGACCATCGTTGATCCACATGTGCACGGTCATCGGGCCGAGTTTCTCGGTCAGCACCGGGCCGACGGGCAGGTGCAGCAGGTGCTGGTAGGCGCTGGCCCAGGGACTGTTGGCAATGACGATGGCCAGCGCGGCGGTGAACATCAGCAAGACGCCGCCGGCCGCTTCGGTGGCCAGCAGGTGACGCAGCATGGAGCGCGGCTTGAGGGTAGGAAGGGGTGCAGTCATGTAACGGTCCTCGTTCATGGCATCACCCTCGCAATGGCAGTGGCGTGGCGGACAACGGGCACGGCGGGACGCTGGCTCCGGACTGGGCGGGCCACTGCGGCGAAGGGCGAGAAGAAGGATGGGGAATGCGGCACGGCAACCCACGCCGTGAAGACACGGGGCAGGAAGGGCCATGGGGAATGGAGGCATGCGTGCAACATGGACAAATCTCACGGAAAACAAATGAATGTTCTCCGTATTCGGGAAGGCTCCCGGGCGCACGCAGCACACGCCAGGCGGTCATTCTAGCTATCCGATCGCAGGAATGCGTCAACATTTTGCGTCCAAATGTTGCCAGGTCAAGGTGGGGCAGCCCGGTATCGGCCATGGCCAGAGGGCCCCACGCTTTGGGCCCACTCGTTACCTAGGCTGCCTGCATTCACATCGAAAACCTGTCAGCGCACCCGCTCAAGGCTTTTCAGCGCAAGGTCGAGGGCTTTTTGCATGTCCAGCCGCGCCGACCGCCCGACATCCTTGTCACCGAGCTGATAGTTGCGTTCCGACGGCAGGATGGGAGCGGTGAGGTCCTCGGCATCCATCCGCTCGAAGTCATGCTGGTCACCGATGCTCATGGCGCTGCGGCGCAACAGCATGCGTACCTGTTCGGGCTGCAGGTTCGGGTTGATCGACAACATCGCCGCCACCAGGCCCGTGACCATCGGCGTGGCATAGGAGGTACCGCAATGCACTGCGCCGGGCGGCCCTGCTTCGAGGGTCGAGGCGTGGGCGCAGGCGGCAGCGGTGATGTCCACCCGCATGTCCATGTTCGAGCTGCTGCGCCTGACGGCAAAGGCCGGGTCGTCAACGGCGCGCTCGCCTCCCTGGGCGCGCTGGTGGCCGCCGACCACCAGCAACTGCTCGGTGATGAACGAGGAGGGTAGGCGGTAATCGTCGGTGCCGGCAAAGGTCGAGCCATTGCCGGCGGAGTTCACCACCAGCACATCGGGGTGCGACTTGCGCAGCCAGAGAAAGAACTCTTCCAGCAATTCCTCGTAGCCGCTCATGGCAAGCCCTGAGCGCAACAAGGAGTCGACTTCTTCACCCTCGGCGTTGCGGGTGCCGACGCGGTGGATGCCCCAGCTCCAGTTGAGCACGCGCACGCCGTCCTCGACGAGGTTGACCGAGGCCGCGATATTGGCCGTGATACCGGCATCGGAGTTGCGCTCGACGATCACCTCGAAACCGCCGCTGGCCGGTTCCAGGCCGCGCAGGAAGCCGGTGTTGCCACCATTGTTCCAGCCGGCGGCAAGAATGCCGGCGACCGTGGTGCCATGCGTGTCTGGCTGGTCCGCGTCGCGGGCGTACAGGCACGTGCGGGGAATGGCACACGCACCCAGGTAATCGGCAAAGTCCGGGCTGTCGAAGTCGACATCGCGTTCGATCAGGCCGATGCGCAGCGGCTGTGGCTGGATGACAGCCTGCTTGCCAGGCAGGCGTCGCTGGTAGAAATCGACCGCGTCCAGGAAGCGGTTCGCCGCCCACTCGTCAGAGTCCCGGGGTGGGGTGTGGGGGCGTTCCTGTTCGGCCTGTTCCGGCGCCGACTCTTCGATGACCACCGCATCGACGCTGGCCTCGCTGCTCAGGCGTAGAACCAGGGCATCGCGTTGCTCCAGATTGCGTGCCGGCAGGCGCAACTGATAGAGGTTCAGCGGCGCAATGCTGCCGACGACGTTGGCCCCATATTTGCCCGCCAGGCGTTCGGCCTCCTGGCGACCATCATGACGTTCCTCGATCAACAGACTCACCAGGTTCACATACGTAGTCAGACCGTCCATGTTCCTCGCCACTTCGTCTGGCCCTGCGGCCAGTACGTGACTGTTGCGCAGTGTCAGCCATACAGCGTTGCTGGTGCGCGTGCCATGTTCAAGCCAGAGCGGGCCGCTTTGCCGCTCGCTGCTGTCCAGCCGCAGGCGTAGCCGATCCGCTTCGCGCACCACCGCGCTGGAGGGGATCGTCTTGTCGCCGAGTTTCAGTGTCGGCGGCTGGGCGCTCAGCCCCCGGACGGTCAGGCACCAGTCTTGGCGCCGGGTGTCCAGCAGGTCACCGCAACGCTTCAGGCTTTCGATACGCAAGCCTTCCGACGCCTGTGCCATTGCGCCTGCGAGCAACATGAGCAGGGTGATGAAGGCGGCGAGCAGTACGGCCATGGGGCGGTTTCCTTGCTGAGGGCCTGCAGTTCCGACTGCTGCGCAGCGCGCTTGGTTCAGCTGTCAGAGGTATGGCCTTGCCTTGAGGCCCACGCCACGGCGCACAGTGTCACGCCCGCCACGTTCAGCGAGACCGGATTGAAGGCGTCCACCAGCATCGACGGCTGCATCACCGCCACATCCACCAGCAGCCCAAGCAGCACGCCCGCGGCGACCAGCAACGGCCAGGCCAGGCTCGGCATCAGCAGCAGTGCGGCGAGTACCAGTTCAGCTACGCCGGCAATTTGTGACAGCCAGGCTGCGTGCCCCAGTCCGTGAGCCTGCAACAACAACTGCTCACCGGGGCTGAGCAACAGCAGCTTGGGCACCAGCCCGTGGTAGGCGAAGATGAACGCCAGGCTGGCGCGCGCCAGCCAGTGCACCTGGCGCAGGCGGTTCATGGCTGGCCCTGGAGAAAGCGTCGCTGGTGGTCCGGGCTCGGCAGCAGGCATTGGTCGTGCTTGCCGAACAGGCGATAGCGATTGAGTGCCACACGATCGTACAGCCAGTCCCGTAGTCCCTGCGGGCAGATGCGCAGTACCCGCAGCAGCGGCCAGGCGCCGGGCAGTTGTCGGGTGATTTCGAAAAACGCCGCGGAGCGCACCCAGCAGTTCTGGTCACGGATCACCGCCATGGTGTCGAACGCCGCTAGCGGCAGGCCCGCCCAGGCGAGCAGCGCCTGGCCTTGCGCTGACTGCACCGTGGCCAGGCGGATGCGTTGATGGCGATCATGGCGGATCACGAATTTCGCCCAGCCATTACACAGCTTGCACACACCGTCGAACAGCAAGACGGTTTCTCCTGGCGCAAGCAGTGGCGCAGGGGTAGGGCGTTTCAGGGCAGCGGGCATGGCTTGATTCCGTTCAGGCGGTGGGCCGGTATTGTATAGCGGTCAGGCAGGCGAAGGGGCATGTACGCGCGGTGGGTGGATCACCTGCAAAGGCCCTGGCCTGCACCCCTTGGCCAAAGCCGGTATGATACGCGCCCGTCAGCGGAGTGCCCCATGGCCAAAGACATCGATAATCCGTGCATCTCGCTATGCCAGCTCAACAGCGAGCTGTGCGTCAGCTGTGGCCGGACCCGGGACGAGATCCGTAAATGGCGCGGCATGAAGCGCCCGGAGAAGATGGCGACCGTGCAGCGCGCGGCGGCGCGTATGAAGGCTATCGTCAAGAAGAACGCCAAGCGCCAGGTCATGGCGTCGTGAACGGGTAGTCCGAGGGTTCGAAGCGTTGCTGTGTGTCCATTTGGACGCCACGCAGATGCGCGGTTTCCTCGAACACGGCATACAGCGGGTCGGCGGCATAACCGATCAGCAGCGCGCGGCGCGGTGCACCGCTGGCATTCAAGCTGCCGGCATGTACCAGGTCGACATCGAACACCAGGGCGTCGCCCGCTCGCCCGGAAAGCTGGACGCTGCGTGATTCGTCACTGAAGTCGAAAGGTGGCGCGTCCGGGGCGGGGCGATGGCTGCAGGGGACGATACGGGTGGCTCCGTTGTCCGGGCCGTAATCGTCCAGGTAGACCATCACCCCCACCGTGTCGCCCGGGCGCTGCGCCGACAGGTCACGGTGCAGGCGTTGATGGCCACCCCCGGCAACGGGGGCGCGCCCCTCGACCTGGTAGAGGAAGAACCTTTCGCCGATCAACGCGCCAACCGCTGCCAGCACCTGCGGCAAGCGGCAAACGGCCTGGACCGCTGCTGCGCCATCCAGTTGCGCATGACGCCAGTCCCTGGCGCGGGGCACCGGCCAGTCCTCCGAGGGTTTCACCCCAGCCTCGAATAGCCGACGCAGCTCGTCCAGCCATTGTGTCGGGATCGCCTGGCGGAGCAGGGCATAGCCCGCCTGGTGCAGCTGTTGGTGATGGGGCATGGCACTCTCGCTATCCCTGTCAGTCGTGTGTTGGCCAAGGGTAGTGAGCCTGGCCGGCTTTTGCGAGCGTCACGGGTAGCGTGCACTTGGCCAATCACTTCTAGACTTGCGCACATCACCTGTATCCCGTGGGAGAGGCCCATGCGCAGACTCTGGCAAAAGTACCTGGCACTGCTCGACGCCGACCTCAGCGCCAAAGTGTTCGACAACTTGAAGAACCTGCTGGTGTGCGCGCTGCTGTTCGCCGCAGGCACCGAGGCGATTCACGGTGACCAGCAGATCCTGCTGGGCTTGTGGGTGTCGAGTTTCACTGGCTGGGGGCTGATCCTGGTGTCGGCGCTGCTGTTGCTGCTGAACGTCAGCGATACCTTGCACCGGCTGGCCAAGCTGCCTTACCACACGGCATTGCAGGTGATCCTGTGTTTGCTTTACCTGGTGCTGGCTTCGCGGGTGGTCGAGATCGTCTGGAGCTTCCGGGCGGAGTAGGGGCTGGCGAAGCCATGAAAGATCCTCGCGCGCCCCGTTGCGGCTCGTCAGGCGGTATGCCAAGACATTCGCCGACGAATCCCGGATAATACCCGCCATTTTCGCCCGCTTCCTGGTACCCCCTCGCATGGAAATCAAGGTCAATTTTCTCGACAACCTCCGTCTCGAAGCCAAGTTCGACGACTTCACGGTGATCGCCGACCAGCCGATCCGCTACAAGGGTGACGGCTCGGCCCCGGGGCCGTTCGACTACTTCCTGGCCTCGTCGGCCCTGTGCGCGGCGTACTTCGTCAAGCTGTACTGCCAGACCCGCGACATTCCGACCGAGAATATCCGCCTGTCGCAGAACAACATCGTCGACCCCGAGAACCGCTACAACCAGATCTTCAAGATCCAGGTCGAGCTGCCCGAGGACATATCCGAGAAGGACCGCCAGGGCATCCTGCGCTCCATCGACCGTTGCACCGTGAAGAAAGTGGTGCAGACCGGCCCCGAGTTCATCATCGAGCAGGTCGACAACCTCGACGCCGATGCCCAGGCATTGCTGATGCCGGTGTCGGACACCACCACCTACATCCCGGGCAAGGACCTGCCGCTGGAGCAGACCATCGCCAACATGTCTGCCCTGCTGGCGGAGCTGGGGATGAAGATCGAGATCGCCTCGTGGCGCAACATCGTGCCCAACGTCTGGTCGCTGCACGTGCGCGACGCGCAGTCGCCGATGTGCTTCACCAACGGCAAGGGCGCCACCAAGGAAGCGGCGCTGGCCTCGGCGCTGGGTGAGTTCATCGAGCGCTTGAACTGCAACTTCTTCTACAACGACCAGTTCTGGGGCGAGGACATCGCCAACGCCGCGTTCGTGCATTACCCCAACGAGCAGTGGTTCAAGCCTGGGCCCAAGGACGCGCTGCCGGCCGAGATCCTCGATGATTACTGCCTGCAGGTCTTCAACCCCGACGGCGAGCTGCGCGGCTCGCACCTGTACGACACCAACTCGGGCAACAAGGAGCGCGGTATCTGCTCGCTGCCGTTCGTGCGCCAGTCGGACGGCCAGACGGTGTACTTCCCGTCCAACCTGATCGAGAACCTGTACCTGAGCAACGGCATGAGCGCCGGCAACACCCTGGCCGAGGCGCAGGTGCAGTGCCTGTCGGAGATCTTCGAGCGGGCGGTCAAGCGCGAGATCCTCGAAGGCGAGCTGTGCCTGCCGGACGTGCCGCAGGAGGTACTGGCCAAGTACCCGGGCATCGTCGCCGGCATCCAGGGGCTGGAGGAGCAGGGCTTCCCGGTGCTGGTCAAGGACGCGTCGCTGGGCGGTGAGTTCCCGGTGATGTGCGTGACCCTGATGAATCCGCGCACCGGCGGCGTGTTCGCTTCGTTCGGTGCCCATCCGAGCTTCGAGGTGGCGCTGGAACGCAGCCTGACCGAGCTGCTCCAGGGGCGCAGTTTCGAGGGCCTGAACGATCTGCCGCAGCCGACCTTTGACAGCCTCGCGCTAACTGAACCGAACAACTTCGTCGAGCACTTCATTGACTCCAGCGGCGTGGTGTCGTGGCGCTTCTTCAGCGCCAAGGCCGACTTCGAGTTCGTCGAGTGGGACTTCTCGGGCCACGGCGAGGACTCCAACCAGCAGGAGGCGCAGACGCTGTTCGGCATTCTCGAGGACCTGGGCAAGGAGGTGTACATGGCCGTGTACGACGACCTTGGCGCCACCGCCTGCCGCATCCTGGTGCCGGGTTATTCGGAGATCTACCCGGTCGAGGACCTGATCTGGGACAACACCAACCGGGCGCTGGGTTTCCGTGCCGACATCCTCAACCTGCACAAGCTGGACAACCGCTCGCTGAAGCTGCTGCTCAAGCGTCTGGACAATGCCGAGGTGGACGACTACACCACCATCACCACGCTGATCGGCGTCGAGTTCGACGACAACACGGTGTGGGGCCAGCTGACCATCCTCGAGCTAAAACTGCTGATTCACCTGGTACTGCAGCGCTTCGAGGACGCCAAGGAGCTGGTCGAGATGTTCCTGCAGTTCAACGACAACACCGTCGAGCGCGGGCTGTTCTACCAGGCGCTGAACGTGGTGCTGGAGGTGGTGCTGGACGATGAGCTGGAGATGGCCGACTACGAGGCCAACTTGCGCCGCATGTTCGGCAATGAGCGGATGGACGCGGTGCTGGGCTCGGTGGATGGCAGCGTGCGTTTCCATGGCTTGACCCCCACCAGCATGGGGCTCGAAGGGCTTGACCGTCACCTGCGTCTGGTCGAGAGCTACAAAAAGCTGCACGCCGCACGGGCGAGAGCGGCCGGGTTGAGCAGTTGATCATGTCTTGGATGCCAAGGGCCGCCTAAGCGGCCCTTTCTTTTTGGGACAGCGGCTTGCACCGGGGCTGGAGCAGCTGCTGCACGACCCGGGCTTATCCTGGTCACTTTCCAACTCCAACCGCGACGATGCACCACAGTGGCGCAATCCACAGGGTTGGTCTTAGCTGTTGCGGGCCCGGCGAGCGGTTGCCGCCCGTTGGGAAAAGATCGTCAGGGATAGGCCCAAGGAGGGTTGGATGAACAGGAAAATGCTGGCTGGCGCGATACTGCTGTGGATGTGCTCGATGACGGCGCAGGCCGACTGCGCGGTACTGGGACCCTGGGAGGACCCTTGTGCCGGCCCGGTGCTGGGCCCGACGACCTGCGTGTGCGAGCGCTGATCACAGTGAAAGTGCAGGGAAGCATCAATCATTGACCAGGAGGTTACCCATGAAGAAAGTCATGTTGGCTGTACTGCTGCTGTGGGGCTTTTCCGTGACGGCCCAGGCGTCGTGCCCGGTGTTCGGCCCGGGCACAGACCCTTGCGCGGGACCCGTGTTCGGGCCTTCGACCTGCGAGTGCCCTTGATTCCATGGCCGCCTGAGACGGCAGGCGCGAGCTTGCGCGGCGGATAACGGGCGAAAACCAGGCCGGGCTGGCTGCGCACCGATCACTGCGTATTCGAGGGGCTTGGAACATCTCGCTGATCGTGCAGCCCGGCCAGCACCTCGGCGGCGGTGGTGACATGACCGAAATGGTGCTTCCACAGGTCGATGCCCAACTGCCCGGAGCGGTCCAGCGAGGAACCCATGGTCAGGTCGGTGACCAGTGTCGGGGTAAGCCCCGCATCGAACAGGGCGAAGCCTGCGGCCAGCACGCAGGTCTCGGTCTGCAGCCCGCAGACCAACACACGCTCGACGCCGAGGCTTTTGATGTAGTCGAGTGTCTCGGCGCTCTGGCCGTAGCCATGCTTGATGAACACCTTGTCCGCCTCGACCAGGGCCACGTCCTCGCTGGCCGGGTGCCAACCGAGCTGGCGCTGGAAAGGTGTGACCTGCTCGTCGTGCAGTTCGACCGAAGCGATCGTGGGGATGTGCGCGGACAACACGCGGATGCCGTCCACCAGTTTCTCGGAAGGGCTGAAGGTGGATTGCACATCGACGATGAGCAGGACTTGCTGCATGGCGGTTTCCCGGGCGAGGTTCGAAAGCTGGCGAGTATACCGCCGCACGCCGGTTTATTGCGGCAAGGGCCTCTCTATCAACGTGGCGCGTTCACCTGACAATCCGCTTGAGGGCCTCGCCTGCAATTTCGCGGGTCAGTGACTCTGCACCCATATGCCTTCCCAGGCGCAATGCCTGCCCGGACCACAGGTTGCTGAAATCACTGTTGCCTTGCGGGTCGGTGATCGCGCGCAGCGGCATCAGCGCGCCGCCGGCCAACGGGAAACGCGGGGCGAGGGCGCTCATCGGGCCCAGCTCGCGCATGAGGCGGTTGTTGATGCCGCGGGCCGGGCGGCCGGTGAACAGGTTGGTCAGCGCGGTATCGCTGGCGGGGGCGTTGTCCAGGGCGCGGCGGTGTGCAGGTGACACCTTGGCCTCGGGGCAGAACAGGTAGGCGGTGCCGATCTGCACGGCCGAGGCGCCCAGGGCCAGGGCGGCGAGCAGGCCGCGGTGATCGGCCACGCCGCCTGCCGCGATCACCGGCAGGCTCACCGCATCGACGATCTGCGGCACCAGGGCGAAGGTGCCGATCTGGCTGGTGATGTCGTTGCTGAGGAACATGCCGCGATGGCCGCCGGCCTCATAGCCCATGGCGATGATCGCGTCGCAGCCATGCTGTTCCAGCCAGATCGCTTCCTCCACCGTGGTGGCGCTGGACAGCACCCTGGCGCCTGCCGCCTTGACCCGCTGCAGCAGCGCCGGCGCTGGCAGGCCGAAGTGGAAGCTGACCACTTCCGGGCGCAGTTCCTCCACCAGCTTGCAGCTTTGTTCGTCAAAGGGCGCGCGATTGGACACCGGCGTCGGCGCCTCGAAGTCCGCGCCGACTTCATCGTAGAAGGGCTTTAGCGCCTGTTTCCAGCGAGCGTCTTGCTCGGGGTCTGGCGCCGGCGGTTGATGGCAGAAGAAGTTCAGGTTGAGCGGACCCTGGCAGGCGGCACGGAAGGTGTCGATTTCGCCGCGCAACTGCTCGCTGGAGAGCATGGCGCAGGGCAGGGCGCCCAGGCCCCCGGCATTACCGACGGCGATGGCCATGGCTGAGCCGGTGGCGCCGGCCATGGGCGCCTGGAGGATGGGCAGCTCGATGCCAAGCAAATCGAGGATGCGGCGGTCTTGCCAGGTGCTCATGGGCGACTCCTTGAGTGCGGTGGGATCCAGAGTAGCTACAGGGCCTTGCTGACCTGGATGTCGCTGATCTTGTCAGCGTCGTCGCCATGGATCTTGCGCAGGGCTTCCTGCGCCTGCTCCAGGGAGGCGTCGGGCATCAGGGCGAAATCCCAGCGGCGTTCGCCGTCGAGCTTGTACTTGATCACGTACTTGATGGTCTGGGTCATGCTGGCCTCATCCGAGTTTCGACGACGAGCGACGAATGATCTTGATCTTGTGGGTCAGGCTTGGCTTGCGCGTCACGGAGATCGGGCGGGTGGTCACGGTGTCGATGGTGATGTTCCAGAAACCGGTGCTGGGAACGGTGATCTTCGCCGGGAATTTCTCGAAGTGGCCGCCGTGGTAGGTATGCCGGCCGCCATTCTTGAAGCTGCGGAAGTTGGCGTCGTTCATCAGGCGGATGTTGCAGCGCTGGGAACACTCGATGACGACGATATCGTCCTCGTTCAGGTGTTCGCGCTGGTGTACGAATTTCATGGGGCGCTCCGCAAGGATTGTTTCTGCAAACGCGAAAGATATCACGATGTGAGGTTACACTTGCGCCCGGGCTGACCAAGCCAAGGAGATTTCCGCCAGACGTGGGAGCAAAAACGCCTGGACGTGGTCAGAGGATGACTTTGAAGTTGGAGAGTATGTGCATGAAATGGGTAATAGCGGCAGCGGTGCTGGCATTGGGAGGCTGTGTCAGCGTGACGGAACTCGAGCAGTCCCACGCCACCTTGGACGTGATCTCTGGCAAGACGCCACGTGAATACGCCGACTGCGTGAAGCGCAAGCTGGCTGAAACGCGCGATCCGTTGCAGGAGGAGGTGCGCGGGGAAAACCTGCGCCTGACCGTACCGCAGAAGCTGACGGCTGGCGTGGGCCCGGCGGCGCTGCTCGATATCGACAAGCGCGGCAGCGGCAGCGCGATCAAGGTCTACGAGCGGTTGAACAACTTCCCGCTGCGCCTGGGCGACGTGCGCACTGCCGCAACTCAATGCATATCAGGTTCTTGATCCAGCTCAGTTAATCGGCAATTAGCTGGCGTATTGCCACTTTCCTTCCCGGCGGCACGTTGTCGCAGGCCGGGGAATAGGCCTAGTATTTCTGGGCTTATATCGTTTGAGCCTAAGCTTATAACAAGGAAATGGAGCCTCCGTGATGAAACCCCTGAGCCATGTCGTGATCGGCAGCTTGCTGATCTTGGCCTGGCCCTCGGCGCACGCTGCCGACGGCCAGAAAATCTTCAACCAGGGCGGGCAGAATCCCGCCGCCATGGCTTGCCTCGGCTGCCATGGCCCGGACGGCAAAGGCATCGCCGCCGCCGGCTTTCCCCGCTTGGCCGGCTTGCCTGCCGGTTATCTGAGCAAGCAATTGCAGGACTTTCGCAGTGGCAGCCGCAAGCAGGCGGTGATGGAACCACTGGCCAAGGCCCTGGACGATGCGGAAATCGAAGCGATCAGCGCCTACCTGGCCAAGCTGCCAGCCGATCCCGCACCTGACACGCGGCGTCAGCAGATTGCCACCAATCCGGTGGCTCGCCTGGCCCTCTATGGCGACTGGAGCCGCAAGATTCCCGGTTGCGTGCAGTGCCATGGCCCGGGTGGCAGCGGTGTCGGCGAGCACTTCCCGCCGTTGGCCGGGCAGCCGGCCGGCTACCTGGTGGCACAGCTCAACGCCTGGCGCGATGGCAGCCGCAGCAACGACCCCAACCAGCTGATGGTGGATGTCGCCAAAGCGATGACCGATGCCGAGGTCAAGGCGGTTGCCGACTACTTCGCACAGCCGGCGAGCCAGGAGGCCAAGCCATGAAAACCCTTATGCCAAGCCTGTTGCTGTTGGCCATGGGCGCTGCCCAGGCCACCCCTATCGCCATGGAAGACCAGTCCCAGCTCAAGGTGCCGGGCGTGCAGGCGGCCCCGCAATTCGTACCGCCCGCGGAAAGCGCCATTCCGGACAACGCCTTTGGCAAGATGGTCCGTGAAGGGCATGCGCTGTTCGTCGATACCCGCAGGCTGATGCCCGAAGCCGTCGGCAATGGCCTGAACTGCAGCAACTGCCACCTCGACCAGGGCCGCCTGTTCCATTCCGCGCCGCTTTGGGGCGCCTATCCGATGTATCCGGCGTACCGCAAGAAAAACGACAAGGTCAACACCTTCGCCGAACGCATCCAGGGCTGTTTCAGCTTCAGCATGAACGGCAAGCCGCCGGCGGCCGACAGCCCGCAGATGACCGCGTTGAGCGTCTATGCCTACTGGCTGTCGACCCAGGCGCCGACGGGGGTGGAGATCGCCGGTCGCGGCTACCCGGAAGTGCCGAAGCCCAAGGATGGCTACGACTTCAAGCGCGGCGAGCAGGTGTATGACCAACAATGCGCGATCTGCCACGGCGGTAACGGCGAAGGGCAGAAGGTGGCCGGGGACTACGTGATGCCGCCGTTGTGGGGCAAGGACTCGTACAACTGGGGGGCTGGCATGCACCGGATCAATACGGCGGCGTCGTTCATCAAGTACAACATGCCATTGGGCAAGCCCGGTAGCCTGAGCGACCAGCAGGCCTGGGACGTGGCAGCCTGGATCAATCGCCATGAGCGGCCGCAGGATCCGCGCCTGGTCGAGGGCTCTATCGAGAAGACCCGGCTGAAGTTCCATGCCAATGACGGGGTTAACCTCTATGGGCAGAAAGTCGATGGCGTGTTGATCGGGCAGGGGATCGGCGGTTGAGCCGAAACCCTCGCGGGGCAAGCCCGCCCCCACGCCCGGCAAGGGATGATCGTGGGGGCGGGCTTGCCCCGCCATGACGCCGCCAGGCGCTTAAAATTCACGGCCGTCCGGAACTATCTACACTGGAATATCTCTATGATGGCATCGGCCAGCGCGGGGGGCATTGTAAGGTGACCGCCGCCTGATTAGACTGCGCCGAATTTCGTACGCAAAGCCCTTGTTAAGGACGTATATGATCAAGAAATGCTTGTTCCCGGCAGCCGGTTACGGCACCCGCTTCCTGCCCGCTACCAAAGCCATGCCCAAGGAAATGCTGCCGGTGGTCAACAAGCCACTGATCCAGTATGGCGTTGAAGAAGCGCTGGACGCTGGCCTCAGCGAGATCTCCATCGTCACCGGCCGTGGCAAGCGCGCCCTGGAAGACCACTTCGACATCAGCTACGAGCTGGAAAACCAGATCAAGGGCACCGACAAGGAGAAGTACCTGGTCGGCATCCGTCGCCTGCTCGACGAGTGCTCGTTCTCCTACACCCGCCAGACCGAAATGAAAGGTCTGGGCCACGCGATCCTGACTGGCCGCCCGCTGATCGGCGACGAGCCGTTCGCCGTGGTGCTGGCTGACGACCTGTGCGTCAACCCGGAGGGTGACGGCGTATTGACCCAGATGGTCAAGCTGTTCAAGCAGTACCGCTGCTCGATCGTTGCCATTCAGGAAGTCGACCCGCAGGAAACCAACAAGTACGGTGTGATCGCCGGCGAAATGATCCGTGACGACATCTACCGCGTGACCAACATGGTCGAGAAGCCCAAGCCCGAAGACGCGCCGTCGAACCTGGCGATCATCGGTCGCTACATCCTGACCCCGGACATCTTCGACATCATCGCCAATACCGAGCCTGGCAAGGGCGGCGAGATCCAGATCACCGACGCCCTGCTGCAGCAGGCCAAGGATGGCTGCGTGATCGCCTACAAGTTCAAGGGCAAGCGTTTCGACTGCGGTGGCGCCGAGGGTTACATCGACGCGACCAACTTCTGCTTCGAGAACTACTACAAGACCGGCAAGGCGTACTGAGTTCGCCCGGCAGGTCCAGGAGCCACCCTTCGGGGTGGCTTTTTTGTCTGTGGCAGGTAACGGCGCTATGCTGGGCGCCTGCCTAGGAGACTGAATGCATGGCCTACGATTTTGATCTGTTCGTGATTGGCGCCGGTTCCGGCGGTGTGCGCGCGGCGCGATTCGCCGCGGGCTTCGGTGCCAGGGTGGCGGTGGCCGAGAGCCGTTACCTGGGGGGCACCTGCGTCAACGTCGGCTGCGTGCCGAAGAAACTGCTGGTGTACGGCGCCCATGTGGCCGACGAGCTGGAACAGGCCGCGGGCTTCGGTTGGACCCTCGAGGAGGGCCATTTCGACTGGGGTACGCTGATCGCCAACAAGAACCGCGAGATCGAGCGCCTCAACGGCATCTATCGCAACTTGCTGGTCAACAGTGGCGTCACCCTGCTGCAGGGACATGCCCGGATCACCGGCGCCAATGAAGTGGAGGTCGAGGGCCAGCGCTACACGGCGGCCACCATCCTGATCGCCACCGGTGGCTGGCCACAGGTGCCCGACATCCCCGGCAAGGAACTGGCGATCACCTCCAACGAAGCCTTCTACCTTAAGGCATTGCCACGTCGCGTGCTGGTAGTGGGTGGTGGCTATATCGCCGTGGAGTTCGCCGGCATCTTCCAGGGCCTGGGCGCCGCTACCACGTTGCTGTATCGCGGCGACCTGTTCCTGCGCGGTTTCGACGGTTCGGTGCGCACGCACCTGAAGGAAGAACTGGAAAAGCGCGGCATGGACCTTCAGTTCAACGCCGATATCCAGCGCATCGACAAACTCGATGACGGCAGCCTCAAGGCCACCCTCAATGATGGTCGCGAGCTGGTGGCCGATTGCATCTTCTACGCCACCGGTCGGCGGCCGATGCTGGACAACCTGGGCCTGGAAAACACCGGGGTGGAGCTGGATCCGCGTGGTTTCATCCGAGTCGATGAGCAGTTCCAGACCACCGAGCCTTCGATACTGGCCATCGGCGATGTGATCGGCCGGGTGCAACTGACGCCGGTGGCCCTGGCCGAAGGCATGGCCGTGGCCCGTCGTCTGTTCAAGCCTGAGCAGTACCGTCCTGTCGATTACCAGAACATCCCGACCGCGGTGTTCAGCCAGCCGCCGATCGGCACCGTGGGCCTGACCGAGGAGCAGGCGCTGGCCGCCGGGCACAAGGTGCAGATCTTCGAGAGCCGCTTCCGGGCGATGAAGCTGACCCTCACCGACATCCAGGAGAAGACCCTGATGAAGCTGGTGGTCGACGCCGAGACTGACAAGGTCCTGGGTTGCCACATGGTCGGCCCGGATGCCGGTGAAATCATCCAGGGGCTGGGTATCGCCCTGAAAGCCGGGGCGACCAAGCAGCAGTTCGACGAAACCATCGGCGTGCACCCGACCGCCGCCGAAGAATTCGTGACCATGCGTACCGTCACTCGCTGATACGCCTTATCGCGGGGCAAGCCCGCTCTTACGCCAGGTACCGCCGGGCGTGGGAGCGGGCTTGCCCCGCGATGCTTTTGACCCCGCGCAATCCTTTGCTCAGCCCAATCCCTTCTATTAATAATCCCGCCTTATAGCCAAAACCAATCGCAAGCATGAGCTTTGCCAATGAGCCTTTAACGGGACCAGCGGTTAGGATTCTCTCCGTCAACTGATTTCAACCCATTGAAATTCAATCCATGAAGGAGCGTCTCTCATGCCTATCATCAACAGCCAGGTCAAACCGTTCAACGCCACCGCCTACCACAACGGCGAGTTCGTCCAGGTCAGCGAAGCCGACCTGAAAGGCAAGTGGTCCGTCGTATTCTTCTACCCGGCCGACTTCACTTTCGTCTGCCCGACCGAACTGGGCGACCTGGCCGACAACTACGCCGAGTTCCAGAAACTGGGCGTGGAAATCTACGGCGTGTCCACCGACACCCACTTCACCCACAAAGCCTGGCACGACACTTCGGACACCATCGGCAAGATCAAGTACCCACTGATCGGTGACCCGACCCACGTCATCTCGCGCAACTTCGACGTGCTGATCGAGGAAGCCGGCCTGGCCGATCGCGGTACCTTCGTGATCAACCCGGAAGGCCAGATCAAGATCGTCGAACTGAACGACGGTGGTGTAGGCCGCGATGCTGCCGAGCTGCTGCGTAAAGTCAAAGCTGCCCAGTACGTTGCCGCTCACCCAGGCGAAGTCTGTCCGGCCAAGTGGAAAGAAGGCGAAGCCACTCTGGCACCGTCGCTGGACCTGGTCGGCAAGATCTAAGTCGATGCACACCCCGCGGGCGGTAGACAGCCGCCAAAGCTGAAGCAGTTACCGCCCCGTAAAAACGCCCGGGCGACCTCGCCTGGGCGTTTTTGTATCTGAGTTTTGAAAAAGGAATCGCCCGTATGTTGGACGCCACGCTTAAATCGCAACTGAAAACCTACCTGGAGCGGGTCACCCAGCCGATCGAGATCGTTGCCTCCCTCGACGACGGCGCGAAGTCCCGCGAATTGCACGACCTGCTGGTGGAAATCGCCGGCCTGTCGAACCTGATTACCTTCAGCGCGGACGGCGCCGACACCCGTCGCCCTTCGTTCTCGCTGAACCGCCCGGGGTCTGATATCAGCCTGCGCTTCGCCGGCATCCCCATGGGCCACGAATTCACTTCCCTGGTGCTGGCGCTGCTGCAAGTCGGTGGCCATCCCTCCAAGGCCAGTGCCGAAGTGATCGAGCAGATCCAGGCGCTGGAAGGCGAGTTCACCTTCGAGACCTACTTCTCGCTGTCGTGCCAGAACTGCCCGGACGTGGTCCAGGCGCTGAACCTGATGGCGGTGCTCAACCCCAATGTGCGCCACGTCGCCATCGACGGCGCGTTGTTCCAGGATGAAGTTGAAGCCCGCAAGGTCATGGCCGTGCCGAGCATCTACCTGAACGGCGAAGTGTTCGGCCAGGGTCGCATGGGGCTGGAAGAGATTCTCGGCAAGATCGACACCAATGCCGGCGCCCGCCAGGCCGAGAAGATCAATGCCAAGGACGCCTTCGACGTACTGGTGGTCGGCGGTGGCCCGGCCGGTGCCGCCGCAGCGATCTACGCCGCGCGCAAAGGCATCCGTACCGGTGTTGCGGCCGAGCGTTTCGGCGGCCAGGTGCTCGACACCCTGGCCATCGAGAACTTCATCTCGGTGCAAGAGACCGAAGGGCCGAAGCTGGCCACGGCCCTGGAAGAGCACGTCAAGCAGTACGACGTCGACATCATGAACCTGCAGCGCGGCGAAGCGTTGATCCCGGCCACCGACGGCGGCCTGCACGAAGTACGCCTGGCCGGCGGCGCCTCGCTCAAGGCCAAGACCGTGATCCTGGCTACCGGTGCCCGCTGGCGTGAGATGAACGTGCCGGGCGAGCAGCAATACCGCGCTCGCGGCGTGGCCTACTGCCCGCACTGCGACGGCCCGCTGTTCAAGGGCAAGCGCGTGGCGGTGATCGGTGGCGGCAACTCCGGTGTGGAAGCGGCCATCGACCTGGCCGGTGTCGTTGCCCAGGTGACCCTGATCGAGTTCGACAGCCAGCTGCGTGCCGACGCCGTGTTGCAGCGCAAGCTGCACAGCCTGCCGAACGTCAAGGTGATCACCAGCGCGCTGACCACCGAAGTGGTCGGCGACGGTGAAAAGGTCACCGGCCTGCGCTACAAGGACCGCAGCACCGAGGCGCTGCATGACCTGGCGCTGGAAGGCATCTTCGTGCAGATCGGCTTGCTGCCCAACACCGATTGGCTCAAGGGCACCGTGGAGCTGTCGCCGCGCGGCGAGATCATCGTCGACGCCAAGGGCCAGACCAGCATCCCGGGTGTGTTCGCCGCCGGTGACGTGACCACGGTGCCATACAAGCAGATCGTCATCGCCGTGGGCGAGGGCGCCAAGGCTTCGCTGGCCGCCTTCGATCACTTGATCCGCACTTCGGCCCCGGCCTGACCGCCTGCGGTTGCAACGCTAGAACGCCGCCATCCCTTGGGGATGGCGGCGTTCTAATTTGTTTCGGCTGTCTCAGGCCGGCTTGCCCAAGGCCTCGTCGGTGGCCTTGCCACGCCCGCCCAGCCACACCAGCAGCAACCCGGTCGCCGCCAGCAGGCCACCGGCCATCGGCACCGCCGCGTAACCCAGGTCCAGGCTGATCACCGCGCCACCCAGAGCCGCGCCCACGGCATTGCCCAGGTTGAACGCGCCGACATTGATCGACGACGCCAGCCCCGGCGCTTCGGCCGCGGCGATCATCACCCGCATCTGCAGCGGCGGAACCACGGCGAAGGTGAATACCCCCCAGACCAGCAGCGCGAGCGCCGCGCCGACATGGCTGCCCAGTACCAGCGGCATCAGCAGCATGATCGCCGCCAGTGCGCCGAGGAAGATCCTTGCGGCACCGTCCAGCGACCAGTCGGCCAGCTTGCCACCCAGGCTGTTGCCCAGGGTGAAGCCGACGCCAATCAGCACCAGGCCGAGGGTGACGAAACTGGCGGAGGCGCCGGTCAGCTCGGCGAGCACCGGCGCGACATAGGTGTACAGGGTGAACATGGCGCCTGCGCCGAGCACGGTGGTGGCCATGGCCAGCAGCACGTTGGGACGGGCGATTACCGCCAGCTCCTTGCGCACATGGGGCACGTTGCCGCGCTCGCCCTTGGGCAGCGCATACCACAGGGCGGCGATGGCCAGCAGGCCGAGCACTGCGGTGCCGGCAAAGGCCATGCGCCAGCCGACCTGCTGGCCGAGCCAGGTGGCGGCCGGCACGCCGCCGATGTTGGCGATGGTCAGGCCCATGAACATGGTGGCCACCGCGCTGGCCTGCTTGTCCCGGGGCACCACGCTGGCGGCCACCACCGCGCCCAGGCCGAAGAAGGCGCCATGGTTGAGGCTGGTGATCAGGCGCGAGACAAGCAGGGTGTAGTAGTCCGGCGACAGCGCCGACAGCAGGTTGCCGAGGGTGAAGATGCCCATCAGCATCATCAGCGCGGCACGCTTGCCGAAGCGGCTGAACAGCAAGGTCATGATCGGCGCGCCGACCATGACGCCGATGGCATAGGCGGTGATCAGCATGCCGGCGCTGGGAATGCTGGCGCCGACGCCGTCGGCGATCACCGGCAGCAGGCCCATGGGGGTGAACTCGGTGGTGCCGATGCCGAAGGCGCCGATGGCCAGGGCGAACAGCACCCGTCCGGGGGAAAGCGTGCTCATTGGGAGCTCCGAAAAAGCGGTTGAAATCAGGGAGGTGGGCCTCCATGCCCGAAGGATATCAGTCCCAGGCCGGCGCCAGGCCGTCCGGGCTGACTTCACGGCCGTCGCGCTCCAGAGTGGCGATGCGCGCCATGTCGTCGGCGTCCAGGCGCAGGCTCTGGGCGAGCAGGTTGCTGGCCAGGTTCTCGCGCTTGGTCGATGAAGGGATCACCGCGTAGCCCAGTTGCAATGCCCAGGCCAAGGCCACCTGGGCCACGGTGGCCTTGTGCTTGGCGGCGATTTGCGCCAGCAGCGGATCCTTCAGGACCTTGCCATAGGCCAGGGTCATGTAGGAGGTTGTGGTGATGCCTTGTTCCGCGAGGAAGGCGCTGAGCTTGCGGTTTTGCAGGTACGGGCTGAGCTCGATCTGGTTGGTGGCGATCTCGCCCTGGCCGACCACGGCGATGGCCTGGCGGGTCAGTTCGATGTTGAAGTTGGAGATGCCGATCTGGCGGGTCAGGCCCTGGCGCTTGGCCTCGGCCAGGGCCTGCATGTATTCGGGCAGCTCGACGCCATTGCCTGGTGCGGGCCAGTGGATCAGCAGCAGGTCGACATGCTCGGTGCGCAGCTTGGCCAGGCTCTCGCGCAAGCTGGGGATCAGTTTGTCGGCGGCGTAGTTGTCGACCCAGATCTTGGTGGTGATGAACAATTCGTCGCGCGGCACGCCGCTTTCGGCGATGGCCTGGCCGACCTCGGCCTCGTTCTTGTAGATCTGCGCGGTGTCGATGGCGCGGTAGCCCAGCTCCAGCGCCGACTTGACCGAGTCGATGACGGCCTGGCCGGTGAGGCGGAAGGTACCCAGGCCAAAGGATGGAATGCTCATGGATGTGCTCCTGTCGAGTGAATGCTTGCAGTGTGCGCGGTTCGGCGGGATTGATTAAGGCCTCGGCAAAACAAGGTCCTTTGAGCTGGAGTCATGAATGCGGGGTTGGGTTGTGATCAGAGCGTGACAATAATGGCGTACACGCGTGCGGCAGATACGCTGGATAGCACCGGCTTTGCTGGTGATCGCGGCCAGGCCAGGACTACCTGAGAATGTTGTGATTGAGCAAGTGCGGCTAGGCGGGGTCATGGCAGGATCGACGAAGCTGTGGCCTGCCGTATTTCCAGGAGCAACCTGATTTGTCAGTCAATGCCCTTTACCAGCAGCGGTTCGAGACCGTGCTTGCCTATATCGAGGACAACCTTGAAGGTGACCTGTCGGTGGAAACCTTGAGCGCTGTGGCACATTTTTCGGCGTTTCATTTTCACCGTCAGTTCAGTGCCTATGTGGGTGTCCCGGTTGCCCGTTATGTGCAACTGATGCGCCTGCGCCGTGCCGCGCATCGGTTGCTCGGCCAGCCCGAACACTCGGTGCTGGACGCGGCCCTGGCGGCGGGGTTCGAAAGCCCCGAGGCATTCAGCAGGGCGTTCAGGCGGGCCTTTGGGCATGCGCCCAGCGCGTTTCGCCGCCGGCCGGACTGGCAGGTATGGAATACGGTGTTTGCCATTCCTCATTTTTCCAGGAGCATCACCATGCAGGTACGAATCGTCGATTTCGCCGCCGTGCGCCTTGCCGCGCTCGAACATCGGGGGCCGCCGAGCCAGGTCAGCGAAAGCGTGCGCCGGTTTATCGACTGGCGCATGAGCAGCGGGCAATCGCCCGTGGCCAGCAGCCGCAGCTTCGGCATCCCCTACAATAATCCGGACACTACCGCGCCGGAAGACTTCCGCTTTGCCATCTGCGGGGAAATCCACGAGGCCGTGGTGCCGAACGTTCAGGGCGTGCGGGAGTCGAGCCTGCCTGCGGGGCGCTGCGCGGTGGTGCGGCATGTCGGCTCGCCGGATCATATCGGCGAGACGATCTACCCGATCTATCGTGATTGGCTACCGGGCAGTGGCGAGGAGTTGCGCGATCATCCGCTGTTCTTCCACTACCTGAGCATCTATCCGCAGACGCCGCTGGAACAATGGCAGACGGATATCTACGTGCCGATACGCTGAGCGCCAAGGCCGAGTGCAGACGAGCCCGCTTCTGCAGTCCTTGCAGGGGGGGCTTGTCTGCGCGGCGGCGCCTCGGTCAGTCGTGGATCTTCGCCGGGTCGGTTTGCAACTGCCACAGCCCGGCATGGGCCGCCAGTTGCGCGTCGAGGTCGTACTGGCTGCCGTTGCGCCGGGCCTTCTCATCGGTCTTGAACAGATCGTCGAGCAGGTTCAGCAGGTTGCGCGAGCGGCTCACCGACTCGGGTGTGCTGACATCGGACTCAAGCTTGCCACCCTCGTAGGCGAGCACGCGCTTGGTGCTGGTGGCCTCCTGGGTGGCCTTGGCTTCCTTGAGCACATTGTCGACGAACGACAATTCGGTGGTGCTGCTCGCCGTTTCGCTGAGCGTGTGGTAACGGTAGTTCTTCTCGTCGAACGGATCCGCTTCGGTGAGCTTGGCAGCGGACGACAGGCTCGAATGCCAGGCGGCATCCAGCTTGGCCTCCTGGCGTTGCTGACGGGCGATGGTGGTGCCTTGGCCACTGGTCGAGGTCGATTGCGACACCTGGTAGGCGAAGCGGTCTTCCTCGTCCAGGCGCCGTGCGTTCGGGCGGCTGGACGGTTGCACGATCGAGGCCTTGAAGTCGGCCAGGCCGCTGAGCAACGCACGGCTGTAGGTGTTCACCGCGTCGTTATGGCCCGCCGGGCGCGGGCTGTTGTCGTCGATGCTGTTCAGTTGGCTGAAGGCATCCTTGAGCAGCGAGGTCAGTTGCGCATCGCCCTTGCCGCGCTTCTGCGCCTCGTCGAACTGGGTCAGGTAGTTGTCCAGGGCGGCCTGGCGCTGGGCCTTGCCGCCCAGCAGCGCGCCGCCCTGGGAGTCGAGGTCCAGCTGCACCTGGCCACTCGGGCCATCGAGTTTCAGGCTGCGGGTGGAGCCGTCCAGGCGCAGGTCGAAGGTCTGTTGCCCACCACTGGGCAAGTCCAGCTTGGCATTCATTTGCAGGCCGCTGAACAGGTTCGGATCGAGCTTGACCAGCGAGCCGAGCTGCAGGCTCGGCGGTTGCCGGGTCAAACCATTGATCGCCGACTGGAAACCGTCGGCCAGGGCGGCCAAGCCCTTGAGCTCGTTGGCGTTGAGCTCGCCGCCCTGGACTTCGGCGTCGACCGCCAGGCCCCGCTCACCGTTGTACAAACCCAGTTTCACCGTGGCGCCGGAGGCGGTGGTGAGGCTGAGGGTGACGGTATTGCTGGCGAACTCGCGCAGGCGTGACTGCTGCAGGTTCAGCGGGGTGGTGTCGGTCTCGTTGACCTGCAGGGCTGACTGGGAGACGCGCTGGCCGCCGCTGGCCGCCAGCTGCTCCACCAGGGCGCTGCCCAGGCCCTGGAAGCGGGCGGCGGTGGAGGACGACTTGACCGCGCTGAACATGTACATGCTCAGCTTGTCCAGCCCGTCCTGTTCCCAGGTGTAGCTGGGCTGCGCGTTGTCCAGCGTGCCTCGCGAGGTGTAGGTCTCACTGTCGGGAACGCGGGTGTCCTGGCCCAGGATGACCTGGGTGCCTGGGGCGCTGGCGACGCTCGTGGGCTGGCGAACGATCAGGTTCTGCGTGGGAGCGGGTGGAGTTTGGATCGGCGTGAATCGCAGTGCCGAGGTGATTGGGCTCATCGTCGCTTTCCTTGCGGAGTGAAAAGGATATGCCTTGATATCGGCATGCCATCAGCAAACCTGAGTGAACATTCGGATTTTTCCTCGGCCTATCCGGAATGGTCGTCTTGCCGGCGCAGAAACGAATCGGCCCGCCAGAAGGCGGGCCGGGAGTACTGCAAGCGACGATCAGCGGCGGCGGAACAGCGGCAGCGGTTCGTCGGTGGCGCCCTGGTAGGTCACCGAGAAGTCCTTCAGGCTCTGCAGCGCGTCTTCCGGGTCCTTGTCGGCACGGATGGCGAACGCGTCGAAACCGCAGCGGGCCATGTAGAACAGCTGGTCGCGCAGCACGTCGCCAATGGCGCGCAGCTCGCCCTTGAACTTGTAGCGGTCACGCAGCAGGCGCGCATTGGAGTAGCTGCGCCCGTCGGTGAAGGCCGGGAAGTTCAGGGCGATCACCTGGAAGTGCTCGACGTGCTCGCCGATTTCCTCGGCTTCTTCGTCGCTGTCCAGCCAGATGCCCAGGCCGCCGTCGCGCGCCTTGAGCAGGCTCGGATGGTCGCGCCACAGCTGCAGCGGCACGATGTAGTCGTCGCAGTTGGTCAGTTCGTCGATCGAAACGTCCTTGGGCAGCAGGTGCCAGGTTTCGTCGACGATCTGGTTGTTCTTAATGATTCGCTGCATAGACGCGCTCCTTGAAGGGATCGATGCCGATCCGCTGGTAGGTATCGATGAAGCGTTCGTCTTCAGTGCGTTGCTCGACGTACACATTGATCAACTTTTCAATCACGTCGGCCATGTCGTCCTGGGCGAAGGAGGGGCCGAGGATCTTGCCCAGGCTCGCATCGCGGGCAGCGTTGCCGCCCAGCGAGACCTGATAGAACTCCTCGCCCTTCTTGTCCACGCCAAGGATGCCAATGTGGCCGACGTGGTGGTGGCCGCAGGCGTTCATGCAGCCGGAGATATTCAGGTCGAGCTCGCCGATGTCGAACAGGTAGTCCAGGTCGTCGAAGCGGCGCTGGATGGATTCGGCGATCGGGATCGACTTGGCGTTGGCCAGCGAGCAGAAGTCACCGCCCGGGCAGCAGATGATGTCGGTCAGCAGGCCGATGTTCGGGGTGGCGAAGCCTTGCTCGCGCAGTTCCAGCCACAACGCGTGCAGCTGACGCTGCTCGACGTCGGCGAGGATGATGTTCTGCTCGTGGGAGGTGCGCAGGTAGCCGAAGCTGTAGCGCTCGGCCAGGTCGGCGACCGCGTCGAGCTGCTTGTCGGTCAGGTCGCCCGGGGCGACGCCGGTGGGCTTGAGCGACAGGGTCACGGCAACATAGCCCGGCTTCTTGTGCGCGCGGGTGTTGCGCGAGCGCCAGCGGGCAAAGCCCGGGTGCTCGGCGTCCAACGCGCTGAAGTCGGTGTTGTCCAGGGCCAGGTACTCAGGGTCGACGAAGTGGCGGGCGACGCGCTGTACTTCGGCCTCGGTCAGGGTGGTGTTGCCGCCACGCAGGTGGACCATCTCGGCCTCGACCTTCTCGGCGAACACTTCCGGGGTGAGGGCCTTGACCAAGATCTTGATCCGCGCCTTGTACTTGTTGTCACGACGGCCGTAACGGTTGTACACGCGCAGGATCGCGTCCAGGTAGCTGAGCAGGTCCTGCCAGGGCAGGAACTCGTTGATGAACGCGCCGATCACCGGGGTACGGCCCAGGCCGCCACCGACCAATACGCGGAAGCCCAGCTCGCCCGCGGCGTTACGCACCGGCTCCAGGCCGATGTCGTGCACCTCGATGGCGGCGCGGTCGTCGCTCGAACCATTGACGGCGATCTTGAACTTGCGCGGCAGGTAGGCGAATTCCGGGTGGAAGGTGGTCCACTGGCGGACGATTTCGCACCACGGGCGCGGGTCGACCAACTCGTCGGCGGCGACACCGGCGAACTGGTCGGTGGTGACGTTGCGCAGGCAGTTGCCGCTAGTCTGGATCGCGTGCATCTGCACGGTGGCCAGCTCAGCGAGAATGTCCGGGATGTCTTCCAGCGCCGGCCAGTTGTATTGCACGTTCTGGCGGGTGCTGATATGCGCGTAGCCCTTGTCGTAGTCGCGGGCGATTTTCGCCAGCATGCGGGCCTGGCGTGCGTTCAACTGGCCATAGGGCACGGCGACTCGCAACATCGGCGCGAAACGTTGGATATACAGGCCGTTCTGCAGGCGCAGAGGGCGGAATTCTTCTTCGCTCAGCTCACCGGCCAGGTAGCGGCGGGTCTGATCACGGAACTGCTTGACGCGGTCCTCGATGATCCGCTGATCGTACTCGTCGTATACGTACATATAAGTCCTGTCTCAGGCTGCATGCAGCTAATCGCGCGCACGGCCGCGCACTCCGGGTCGGAGCGGGGAAACGATAGCAGAGTGGGTTTATGCGCTAAAGTGATGTTTTAGCATATGAAAAGAACTATTTGGACTAAGTGAGACTGACTGGCATTTGTCCGCTGCGGTACATCACGGGGCTATAATCCGGGGTTTGCTCCGCAGGGATGTAACAGCATGCTCAAGGCCTTGTGCCAGAGCCTGTGCCTGAGCCTGCCGCTGGCAGCTAGCGCACAGGCCGCTTCGGTGGTGTTTCTCAATCCAGGCTACTCCAACGAAACGTTCTGGGTTGACTATTCACGCTTCATGCAGGCCGCCGCCAGCGACCTCGGCATGACCTTGCGCGTGCAATATAGCGAGCGTCGCGCCGACCTGGCCCTTACTCAGGCCCGTGAGGTGCTGCAAGGACCACAGCGCCCGGACTACCTGGTGCTGGTCAACGAGCTGTACGTTGCCCCAGAGATCATCCGCTTGTCGCGAGGCACCGGAGTCAAGCTGTTCCTGGTCAACAACGGCCTCACCGACAGCCAGGCGCACAGTGTCCAGGCGCAGCCGGACAAATATCCTGAAGTGCTCGGCTCGTTGGTCAGCAACGACGAGGAGGCTGGTTACCAGATGCTCAAGGCGCTGGCGGCGCAACTGCCTGCCGCACCCGGGGCGGTCGACTTGCTGGTATTCGCCGGGGTCAAGACCACGCCGGCCTCGCAGTTGCGCGTGCAGGGCATGCGCCGGGCACTGGCCGAGTTCCCCCAGGTGCGCCTGCGCCAGATGGTGTACGGCGGCTGGAGCCGCCAGCGTGCCTTCGAACAAGCGCAGATGCTGCTCGAGCGGTACCCCGACACCCGCCTGGTATGGTCAGCCAACGACCAGATGGCATTCGGTGCCATGCAGGCGTTCCAGGCACTAGGCAAGGTGCCCGGGCGCGATGTCCTGTTCAGTGCGGTCAATAGCTCGCCTGAGGCTCTGCGCGCGCGAATCGACGGGCGTTTGAGCGTACTCATGGGTGGGCATTTCACCTTGGGTGGCTGGGCCATGGTCATGCTGCACGATGACGCCCGAGGGCTGGCGGTAGGCCGCGATGGCCAGCGCGAGCACAGCGCGCCGGCTCTGCAACTGATCGACTCAGCCAAGGCGCGGCGCTGGCTCGAGTTGTTGGAGCAGGATGGCCATGGTATCGACTTCCACCGTTTCAGTGCCGAAGGGCGACCGGCAGATTTCCGCTACCCGTTTCTCACGTCACCCGTCGAGTATTGAAAGACCCTGCTTGAGCGAAGGGCATTGCTGGACTTAACTGCTGCTTGTGAAGTGCATTCCCATAACCACTACAAGAGGCAATGCAATGGGAAACTCTACCAAGGTCCGCAAAGCTGACAGCAGTGTCGATGCCTGGGCGATCCTCTGTCTGATCGTGCTGGTGGTGGTCACCGCGGTGTACTGGGTCAGCCATCAATAGCGGATAACTGCTCAAGACCGTGAGAAGCACCTGAACCGCCCGCGGAAGGGATATCCGCGGGCGGATTGCGTTTTGGCAAGCAGTATTGGCGGATTTGCCCTGTGATCAGCGCGCCGTCAGGTGCATCGCCAACTGCACCAGGCCGATCAGCACGAAGATGAAGATCAGCGTGAACACTGTCCCCATCACGATGAAATGGCTGGCCTTGCCATAGGTGAAGTCGCGGGCGCGGTTCTTGCCGCTTTGCACGCCAAACGCCGCGGCAAGGATGCTCTGCAGCATCTGCCAAAAGGTCGGTGGCTTGCCATGTTGGCTGTCGTCCATGAGTGGCTCCTGGGTTCAGAGGCAATCATCGACAGTGTAGGCGACTCAGGCCGATGCGATCGCCGTGCTTGCCTGTTCCTGGTCGTCCTGGGCCACCACCCGCTCGCACAACTCGATGATCTGCTCGCGCATCCAGCGGTTGGCCGGGTCCTGGTCGGTGCTCTCGTGCCAGTAGAGATGGGTCTCCAGCGGCGGAACTTCCACTGGCAGTGGCTGGTGGCGCAACTGGTGGCGGCGGGCGAAACGTTCGGGAACGGTCATCACCATGTCGGTCTGCTGTAGCACCTGGGAGGCCATCAGGTAGTGCTGCGAACGCAGGGCGACACGGCGTTGCACCCCCATTTTGCCAAGGGCCAGGTCCACATAGCCCAGGCCATTGCGGCGGCTGGAGATATGGATATGGGTCATGGCCAGGTAGCCGTCGAGAGTCAGCTTATCGTCGGCTTGGGGGTGACCGGGACGCATGGCGCAGACGTAGCGGTCCTGCATGAGCTTGACGTGCCGAACCTGCGGATCGGTGTTAAGCGGCGCGTCGACGGCGAAGTCCAGGCGCCCGGCGGCCAGCTCCTTTGTGGTTTCGCGGCGCTTGCACAGGAAACTCTCGATCACCAGGGCTGGGGCAAGCCGGCGCAGGCGCTGGAACAGCGGCGGCAGGATCACCGCTTCGGTAAGGTCGGTCATGCTGATGCGGAAGGTCTTGCTCGCCTGCAGCGGGGTGAAGATGCGGCTTTCCTGTACCGAGGTGCGCAGCAGCGACAGCGCGTTGCGTACCGGGCCGATGATGTTCTGCGCCATGGGCGTGGGCACCATGCCTTGGGCGGTGCGCACGAACAGCGGGTCGTTGAATGTCTCGCGCAACCGTGACAGGGCGTTGGAAACCGCCGGCTGGGTGATGCCGACGATCTGCCCGGCGCGCGTCAGGTTGGCTTCGGTGTAGATCGCGTCGAAGACGATGAACAGGTTGAGGTCGACCTTGCTGAGGTTCATGGGCGCCGCTCTTTGTTGGAGTTATGGATCGATCATATATTGGTTATGAATGTTTATACACGAAGAAAATAGACTAGGTGGATGAAGGGTGGCTGTTCTAGGCTCAGGTCCATGTTCTTCATTGACGGAAGGTAGCCCCGATGGATTTCGCCTATTCGCCCAAGGTCCAGGTACTGCGCGAACGCGTCAGCGCATTCATGGATGCATACGTCTACCCGGCCGAGCCGGTGTTCGAGCGCCAGGTAGCCGAGGGCGACCGCTGGCAGCCTACCGCTATCATGGAGGAGCTCAAGGCCAAGGCCCGCGAGGAAGGACTATGGAACCTGTTCCTGCCCGAATCCGAATATGGTGCAGGGCTGAGCAACCTTGAGTACGCGCCATTGGCCGAGATCATGGGCCGCTCGCTGCTGGGGCCCGAGCCGTTCAACTGCTCGGCGCCGGACACCGGCAACATGGAAGTGCTGGTGCGCTACGGCAGCGAGGCGCAGAAGCGCCAGTGGCTCGAGCCGCTGCTGCGCGGCGAAATCCGCTCTGCGTTCGCCATGACCGAGCCGGACGTGGCCTCTTCGGATGCCACCAACATGGCCGCCACCGCCGTGCGCGACGGTGACGAGTGGGTGATCAACGGCCGCAAGTGGTGGACCTCCGGCGCCTGTGACCCGCGCTGCAAGGTGATGATCTTCATGGGCCTGTCCAACCCCGATGGCCAGCGTCATCAACAGCACTCGATGATCCTGGTGCCCACCGACGCAGCCGGCGTGAAGATCGTCCGCCCACTGCCGGTGTTCGGCTACGACGACGCGCCACACGGCCATGCCGAAGTGTTGTTCGAGAACGTGCGGGTGCCTTACGAGAACGTGCTCCTCGGCGAAGGCCGTGGCTTCGAGATCGCCCAGGGCCGCCTCGGGCCTGGGCGCATCCACCATTGCATGCGTTCGATCGGCATGGCCGAGCGCGCCCTGGAGCTGATGTGCAAACGCTCGGTCGAGCGCACCGCCTTTGGCCGGCCGCTGGCGCGGCTGGGCGGCAACGTCGACAAGATCGCCGACTCGCGGATGGAGATCGACATGGCCCGGCTGCTGACCCTCAAGGCCGCCTACATGATGGACACCGTCGGCAACAAGGTGGCCCGCAGCGAGATCGCCCAGATCAAGGTGGTGGCGCCGAACGTTGCGCTGAAGGTAATCGACCGGGCCATCCAGATCCATGGCGGGGCAGGGGTGAGCGGTGATTTCCCCTTGGCCTACATGTATGCGATGCAGCGCACCCTGCGCCTGGCCGACGGACCGGATGAGGTGCACCGGGCGGCGATCGGCAAGTATGAGATTGGCAAGTATGTGCCGAAGGAGATGCTCCGTAGCGAGCGCTAGGGTTTCCTGCCTGGGTCGTGGTGGCTGATATTGACGACAGAAGACCCGCCGCAGCGGGTCCCCTCGTCAACTTTCAGCCCGGCGGACTCAGACCCCCGCCGCCAGCTTCGCACTCACCTGCCGACGACGATACGCGCTGTCGCGGCTGGCCAGCCACCAGTACAGCGGCGAGGTGATCGCCAGCCCCACCAGCCACGACAGGTCGGCGCCGTTGATGTGTGCGGACACCGGCCCGACATACAGCGGCGTGTTCATGAACGGGATCTGCACCACGATACCCACCGCGTAGGCAATCAGCGCCTGGGGGTTGTAGCGACCATAGATGCCACCGTCGATCTTGAAGATCGAGTCGATGTCGTAGTCGCCCTTGTGGATGACATAGAAGTCGATCAGGTTGATCGCCGTCCACGGCACCAGCACCACCAGCAACACCAGCACCATGTCGACGAAGTGGCCGATGAAGTCCGCCGAGGCGAACACCGCCACCACGCAGCAGGCCGCCAGCACGAGCAGCGACAGCACGGCGCGGCTCTTGGCAGTGGGGATCCAGCGGTAGGCGAAGGTCTGTACCAGGGTGATGATCGACAGCACCGCGCCGTACAGGTTGAGGGCGTTGTGGCTGATCACGCTGAGCAGGAACAGCACCAGCATCAGCGGGCCGAGGGTGCCGGTGGCAAGCTTGACCGCGTCCATGGTGTCCATCCCGGCAGGGATCGCCAGCACCGCCACCGCGCCGAAGATGAATGACAGGCTCGAGCCCAGGGCCGAGCCAAGGTAGGTGGTCCAGAAGGTCGAGGACACTTTTACGTCAGCCGGCAGGTAGCGCGAGTAATCCGACACGTAGGGCGCGAAGGCGATCTGCCACAGCGCCGCCAGGGACACGGTGGCCAGCCAGCCGGCCAGGTTGAAGCCGCCGCGGGTGAGGAAGTCGTCGCTCTGCACATGGCTGAAGATGTAGCCGAAGCCGACCACGATGCCGATGCCCAGCACCCAGGTACCGATGCGGTTGAGCACGTGGATGAAGCGGTAGCCGATGATGCCGATGATGCCCGAGCCCAATGCACCGATGACGATACCCACGGACACCGGCACCGTCTCGACCACGCCATGTAGCGACTTGCCGGCCAGGACGATGTTGGAGGCGAAGAAGCCGATGTACATCACCCCGGCGATGACCACCACCAGCAGGGCGCCGAGCGAACCGAACTGGGCGCGGCTCTGGATCATCTGCGGAATGCCCATCTGCGGGCCCTGGGCAGAGTGCAGGGCCATGAGCACGCCGCCTACCAGGTGGCCGACCAGGATCGCGACGATGCCCCAGACCAGATTGAGGTGGAATAGCTGCACGCCGAGTGCGCCGGTGACGATGGGCAGCGGCGCGATGTTGCCGCCGAACCACAGTGTGAACAGATCCCTTACCTTTCCATGGCGGTCTTGCGGTGGCACATAGCCGATCGTGTGTTTCTCGATGAGGGGGGCCGAATTGGCTGCACTGGTCATGACTGACTCCAAGGCAAGGTGGGGCATCGGGGATTGCCCGGGTGCGTGCCGGCAAAGGGCGACGCGTTCTTGTTGGCGCGATGATGCGGGGCGGGCGGGGATCGAGAAATTAGTAAATTTGTGCTCATGAGCCTTAAAAAACCTAAGGCTGGAAAAAGCTTGAATGGGAAGGGCGGCAAGCGCGCTGCCGAGGCGCTTTGGCGCCGGACAAACCACGCCCATGACGCAGCGGCTATGCTTTCCAGTGCGCGGGTTGAGTGGGGAGTACTTCATGGCGACGCTGGAACGGGCCATCGCGATGGCCATCAAGGCACACGAAGGGCAGTTCGACAAAGGTGGGGCGGCTTACATCCTTCACCCGCTGCGGGTGATGGGGCGGGTGATCACTCCTGAGCAGCGCATTGTCGCGGTGTTGCACGATGTGCTGGAAGACACGCCGCTGACCCTGGCCGACCTCGCCCGTGAAGGTTTCCCGCTGAAGATCCTCGCCGCGCTGCTGGCGCTGAGCCGGCGCGAGGGCGAGAGCTACGAGGCGTTCGTCATTCGCCTGGGTGTGGACCCCTTGGCGCGCCAGGTGAAGCTGGCGGACCTGGCCGACAACAGCGACCTTTCGCGCATCCCTTGCCCAGGCCCGGCCGATGTGGCCCGGCTGTGCCGGTACCAGCAGGCCAGCGCCTACCTGCAGACGCTGGCCTGAGGGCCTTTAGCCGCAGGCCTTGAGGTTGACCGGGCCGACGAAGGCGTTGCCGCGCCCCATCACGCATGCCACCTGCTGGTTGCGCTGCAGCTCCCAGGGCTGCGGCGGGTAGGTCTTGTTCCAGGCCTCGAACAACTGGCGGTCCTGTTTGGACAGGCGCAGGTCGTACTGCTTGCTCATGTAGAAGTAGGTGCGCGCGATCATCCCGCGGATCGACGGGCGAGGCATGACCTTCTTGGCCTTGAAGTCGACCTGGGTCAGGCAACTGCCGTACTGGCCATGCTGCTCGGGCAACCAGCCGAAGCTGAAGTTGCTGCGGTCGCCGTTGACCTCGCCGATGCTCGGCACCAGGTTGTGCAGGTCGGCCTCGGCGCGCTGGTAGACCTTGTCGTGGCGCGAGCAGTTCTTGCGCCCGCCGTCCTGCCAACACTGGCGTTGATGGCCGATCTGCCAGGCCGGGACAATGTGTTCCCACTCGATGCGCGAGGCACGGTTGAGGTTCTTGCGCGGCGCATAGCCGCAAGACGCCAGGTCGACCTTGTTGCCCTGGTACTTGCAGCCGCAATAAAACTCGGTGGACTGCGGCGCGTACAGCTTCCAGGCAACCTTCTTGGCCTCTTGGAAGGTGCGTGGGGCGTCGGCGTGGGCGAGGGGGGGGAGCAGCAGCAGGCAGGCAGCGAAAAGCGAAACTCTCATGTGCAATCAGTCTTCCTTCGGCACGGTCCAGAACACCTGCACGCCGCCATCGTCGCGGTGGGCGAGGGTGACGTTGTCGTTCTCGGCGATTTCCTCGAGCAGCGTGGCCCAGTCATCGGGCGATTCGTGCTCCAGGCGGAAGATCAGGGCGGCGCGGCTGCGCTGGGCGGTGGGGCTGTTGATGATCTTCTGGATGCGCTGACCCAGTAGTTCATAACTGCTTGGCGACGCTGAGGCGGGTTTGGCCACGGGGCTGTTCCTTGTTTTGCTGTATGTGCATACAGTATTTCACTGTAAGCCATTTCGCAACAACGGGTAGGATGAAAGCCGTATAAGACCGTGGTAGAGGGATTGGTTCAATCGAAGACATCGCGGCGCCAGCCCGTTCCCACAAAGGTCATGTGTGCCCCGGGGGAGCGGGCTTGCCCCGCGATAGGGTCGGTATCTTCAACATACCAACCCGAAGTGCACGCCGATCAGTATTCCCAGAAGATCCGCTGCAGCTCTTTGCTGTCCTGGGTCTTGGTCATTGCGACCATTGCCAGGATCCGCGCCTTCTGCGGGTTCAGGTCATGGGCCACGACCCAGTCATTCTTGTCGTCAGGTTGTTCGGCATTGCGCAGTACGAAGCCGCCCTGGTTAACGTGGGAGGAGCGGATGATCTGCACGCCGTCCTTACGCAGCTCCTGCAGCGCCGGCACCACGCGCGACGACACCGAGCCATTGCCGGTGCCGGCGTGGATGATCGCCTTGGCGCCGCCCTGGGCCAGCGCCTTGTAGGCGGTGTCGGTCACGTTGCCGTAGCCATAGGCGATATCCACGGCCGGCAGCTTGCTGATGGTCTTGATGTCGAACTCGGAGTTGACGGTGTGGCGCTTGGCCGGCAGGCGGAAGAAGTACGACTTGCCTTCGACCACCATGCCCAGCGGGCCCCACTGGCTCTTGAAGGCTTCGGTCTTGATATTGACCGCCTTGCTCACGTCACGGCCGGACTGGATCTCGTCGTTCATGGTTACCAGCACGCCCTTGCCGCGGGCGTCCTTGCTGCTGGCCACGGCCACGGCGTTGTACAGGTTGAGCATGCCGTCGGCGGACATCGCCGTGCCCGGACGCATCGAGCCGACCACGATGATCGGCTTGTCGGTCTTCTCTACCAGGTTGAGGAAGTAGGCGGTTTCTTCGAGGGTGTCGGTGCCGTGCGTGATGACGATGCCATCGACGTCCTTGCTGTCGGCCAGTTCGGCGACGCGCTTGCCCAACTTGAGCAGGTCGTCGTTGCCGATGCTTTCCGAGGCGACCTGCATCACCTGCTCGCCGCGCACGTTGGCCAGGTCTTTCAGCTCTGGCACGCCGGCGATCAGCTTGTCGATGCCTACCTTGGCGGCCTGGTAGGTGGCGCTGTTGGCCGCGCTGGCGCCAGCGCCGGCGATGGTGCCGCCGGTGGCGAGGATGACCACGTTGGCAAGCTTCTGTTGTTGCGCGGCTTCCTTGGCGGAAACGGTAGTCGGCAGTACCAGCAACAGCGCCAGGGCGCTCGGTGCGAAGGTCTTGATAGCGGATTTCATCATTTCTGCTTCTCTCTTCCACGGTGAGATGTGCGTTAAGTCGCACTGCAGTAAGGCAGATTTCGTACCATCAACTACCGTTCGTCGTATTTCATCTTGAAACCCTTGTCTGGACTGGAGGTGCGCGATCCGACCAATTGGTCAAGTTGCGTGAGGTCATTCGGCTGGCCGAACGAGAGTAGGAAATGTGTTCGGTTTTTCGGACGAATTGCGGATAATCCCTCTTGCGTAGCTGCGGCTTCCTACGCGCTGGATTGACAAACCTGCGGCCTGTTTACATAGTTAGTCACCGCAAACGTTTGCGATCCGATAAAAACCACAAGATTCGGAGTCATTTCCATGAAGCTGCCGTTCTCTGGCCGTCCTCTGGCCCTCGCCGTTCTGTCGTCGCTGATATTCTCCCTGCCTGTCGCCCACGCCGAGGAGGCGCCCAAGGTCGCCCTGGTGATGAAATCCCTGGCCAACGAGTTCTTCCGCACCATGGAAGACGGCGCCAAGGATTATCAGAAAACCCATGCCAGCGAATTCCAGCTGGTCGCCAACGGCATCAAGAACGAGACCGATACTGGCGAGCAGATCCGTATCGTCGAGCAGATGGTCAACTCGGGCGCCAAGGCGCTGGTTATCGCCCCGGCCGACTCCAAGGCGCTGGTATCGGCGGTGAAGAAGGCCATGGACAAAGGCGTGATCGTGATCAACATCGATAATCGCCTCGACCCCGAAACCCTCAAGAGCAAGGGCATCAGCGTGCCGTTCGTAGGCCCGGACAACCGCAAGGGTGCGCGTATGGTCGGCGACTACCTGGCCCAGCAAAAGCTCAAGGCCGGTGACCAGGTCGGCATCATCGAAGGCGTGCCGACCACCACCAATGCCCAGCAGCGCACCGCTGGTTTCAAGGACGCCATGGAAGCCGCGCAGATGAAGATCGTCTCGGTGCAATCCGGCAACTGGGAGATCGACAAGGGCAACGCCGTTGCCGCCTCGATGCTCAACGAATATCCCGATTTGAAGGCGCTGCTGGCCGGCAACGACAGCATGGCCCTGGGCGCGGTCTCGGCCGTGCGCGCCGCCGGCAAGACCGGCCAGGTGCAGGTGGTCGGCTACGACAACATCAAGGCCATCGAACCGATGCTCAAGGATGGCCGTGTGCTGGCCACCCTCGACCAGGCTGCCAGCGAGCAGGCGGTGTTCGGCATCCAAGCGGCGCTGAAGATGCTCAAGGGCGAGCAGCCCGGCGTGGATGCCGACAATGTCATCCAGACGCCAGTCAAGCTGATTACCAAATGAAGTGATTTCGCGGGAGCGTGGGAGCGGGCTTGCCCCGCGATGGTGTCGCAAGGTACAGCCTGCCCTGGCGCCTCGCGGGGCAAGCCCGCTCCCACGAAAGCCCGCCTTCTAAACGTGTCATGCTTCGTCCTAGGAGAAAATGGCCATGTCAGTACCGGCCAATGAAACCGTGCTAGCCGTCAGCGGCCTGGGCAAGACCTACGCCCAGCCCGTACTCGGCGATGTCACCCTCGAGTTGCGCGGCGGCGAGGTGCTGGCCCTGACCGGCGAGAACGGCGCGGGCAAGTCGACCCTGTCCAAGCTGATCAGTGGCCTGGAGATCCCCACCACCGGGCAGATGCTCTACCGCGGCCAGCCCTACGCCCCCGGCAGCCGCGCCGAGGCCGAGCGTCTCGGCGTGCGCATGGTGATGCAGGAACTCAACCTGCTGCCGACGCTGACCGTGGCCGAGAACCTGTTCCTCGACAACCTGCCCAGCCGCCTCGGCTGGATCAGCCAGAAGCGCCTGCGCCAGCTGGCCACCGCAGCCATGGCCCAGGTCGGCCTGGATGCCATTGACCCGGACACTCCCGTCGGCGAGCTGGGCATCGGCCACCAGCAGATGGTCGAGATCGCCCGCAACCTGATCGGCGACTGCCATGTACTGATCTTCGACGAACCCACGGCCATGCTCACCGCCCGCGAGGTGGAGCTGCTGTTCACCCAGATCGAGCGCCTGCGCCAGCGCGGCGTGGCCATCGTGTATATCTCCCACCGCCTCGAAGAACTGCAGCAGGTGGCCCAGCGCATCGCCGTGCTGCGCGACGGCAAGCTGGTGTGCGCCGAGCCGATCCAGCGCTACAACAGCGAGCAACTGGTCAACCTGATGGTCGGCCGCGAGCTGGGCGAGCATATCGACCTGGGCCAGCGCACGATCGGTGCGCCACTGCTCAAGGTCGACAGGCTCAGCCGCGGCGACAAGGTCCGCGAGGTGTCGCTCGAGGTCAGGGCAGGGGAGATCTTCGGTATCTCAGGCCTGATCGGTGCCGGGCGCACCGAGCTGCTGCGCCTGATCTACGGCGCCGACCGCGCCGACAGCGGCCAGGTCGCCCTCGGCCAGCCGCCGGTACCGGTGACCATTGACTCGCCCAAGGCGGCGGTCAAGGCTGGCATTGCGCTGATTACCGAGGACCGTAAGGGCGAAGGCCTGCTGCTGAGCCAGTCGATCAGCGCCAATATTGCCCTGGGCAACCTTGGCGCCGTATCCCGTGCCGGCGTGCTCGACGCCGACGCCGAGCGTGAGCTGGCCGAGCGTCAGATCGGCGCCATGCGCATCCGCAGCGCCAGCCCCGCCCAGGCCGTGGGCGAGCTGTCCGGCGGCAACCAGCAGAAGGTGGTGATCGGCCGCTGGCTGGAGCGCGACTGCCAGGTACTGTTGTTCGACGAGCCGACCCGCGGCATCGACGTCGGTGCCAAGTTCGACATCTACGGCCTGCTCGCCGAGCTCGCCCGCCAGGGCAAGGCCCTGGTGGTGGTGTCCAGCGACCTGCGCGAGCTGATGCTGATCTGCGACCGTATCGCCGTGCTCAGCGCCGGACGCCTGATCGACACCTTCGAGCGCGATCATTGGACCCAGGACCAACTGCTTGCCGCCGCCTTCGCCGGCTACCAGAAACGTGATGCCCTGCTGCACGACGCAGCTCCCAGGATGGACGCATGAAAACCACAACAAACACCTCGGACGCCGCGCCAGTGCGCCGCAGCGGCACCTATTTCGGCCTGGGCACCTACCTCGGCCTGGCCGGCGCCTTGCTGGCGATGATCGTGCTGTTCTCGTTGCTGAGCAGCCACTTCCTGTCCTATGCCACCTTCAGCACCCTGGCCAACCAGATCCCCGACCTGATGGTGCTGGCGGTGGGCATGACCTTCGTGCTGATCATCGGCGGCATCGACCTGTCGGTCGGCTCGGTACTGGCCCTGGCGGCCTCGGCCGTCAGCGTGGCGATCCTCGGCTGGGGCTGGGGCGTGCTGCCCGCCGCCTTGCTCGGCATGGCCGTGGCGGCCTTGGCCGGCACCGTCACCGGCAGCATCACCGTGGCCTGGCGCATCCCTTCGTTCATCGTCTCGCTGGGCGTGCTGGAAATGGCCCGTGGCCTGGCGTACCAGTTCACCGATTCGCGTACCGCGTATATCGGCGATGCCTTCGCCTGGTTCTCCAACCCGATCGCCTTCGGCATTTCCCCGGCCTTCATCATCGCCTTGCTGGTGATCGTGCTGGCCCAACTGGTGCTGACCCGTACTGTGTTCGGCCGCTACCTGATCGGTATCGGCACCAACGAAGAGGCCGTGCGCCTGGCCGGTATCGACCCGCGCCCCTACAAGATCCTGGTGTTCGCCCTGATGGGTGTGCTCGCCGGTCTTGCCGCGCTGTTCCAGATCTCGCGCCTGGAGGCCGCCGACCCCAATGCCGGCTCGGGCATGGAGCTGCAGGTGATCGCCGCCGTGGTGATCGGCGGCACCAGCCTGATGGGCGGGCGCGGCTCGGTCATCAGCACCTTCTTCGGCGTGCTGATCATTTCGGTGCTGGCCGCCGGCCTGGCCCAGATCGGCGCCTCTGAGCCGACCAAACGCATCATCACCGGGGCGGTCATCGTCATCGCCGTGGTACTCGACACTTACCGCAGCCGGCGTGCGAACCGGCGGAACTGAAACCATGGCAACCATCAAAGACGTCGCGGCACTTGCAGGTATTTCCTACACCACCGTGTCCCATGTACTGAACAAGACCCGCCCGGTAAGCGAGCAGGTGCGGCTGAAGGTCGAGGCGGCGATTGCCGAGCTCGACTACGTGCCCAGCGCCGTGGCCCGTTCGCTGAAGGCACGCAGCACCGCCACCATCGGCCTGCTGGTGCCCAACAGCGTCAACCCGTATTTCGCCGAGCTGGCCCGGGGTATCGAGGACGCCTGCGAGCGCAACGGCTACTGCGTAATCCTGTGCAACTCCGATGACAACCCGCAGAAGCAGCGCAGCTACCTGCGCGTGCTGCTGGAAAAGCGCATCGACGGCCTGATCGTCGCCTCGGTGGGCGAGGACCAGGACCTGCTCGACAGCCTCAGCGGCGTGCGCACGCCGATGGTCATCGTCGACCGCGCGCTGGAAGGCGTCGAGGCCGACCTGGTGCGCATAGACCACGAGCAGGGCGCCTACCTGGCCACCCGCCACCTGCTCGAGCTCGGGCATCGCGAGATCGCCACCATCGGCGGCCCGGTGGACACCGGGGTCAGCCAGCTGCGCCTGGCCGGGTTCCGCCGAGCGATGGCCGAGGGCGGCGTGCGCGTTGCCCCGGGCCATGTGCTGCACAGCGACTTCACCAGCCTCGGCGGGCATGCCGCCGCGGCGCGCCTGCTCGATGGCGAGCGGCCCACGGCGATCTTCGCCGGCAACGACATGATTGGTTTCGGCGTGCTGCGTGCCGCTGCCGAACGCAATATCGACGTGCCCGGCGAGCTGTCGGTGATTGGTTTCGACGACATCGAACTGAGCCGCTACGTGTATCCGGCGCTGACCACGGTCGGCCAGTCGATCCGCGAGTTGGGCGAGAGCGCTGCCGGGCTGTTGCTGTCGCGCATCGTCACGCCGCGCCGCGACGGCGCTGCCGAACAGCGCATCGTCGCCCCGCGCATCGTGCTGCGCGAATCCACCGGGCCACGCCCGGACCTGTTCAACGATTACCGTTAAGGAATGCCCATGGATGCCAAGGTGGTAGTGGTCGGCAGCCTCAACATGGACCTGGTGGCCCGCGCCCAGCGCCTGCCCCGGGCAGGCGAGACCCTGACCGGCGACAGTTTCTTCACCGCGCCCGGCGGCAAGGGCGCCAACCAGGCGGTGGCCGTGGCCCGGCTGGGCGCCAGCGTGGCGATGGTCGGCAACGTCGGCGACGACGCCTACGGTCAGCAACTGCGCCAGGCGCTGCTCACCGAGGGCATCGATTGCCAGGGTGTGAGCGTGTGCCCGGGTGTGTCCAGCGGCGTGGCGCTGATCGTGGTGGATGCCGCCAGCCAGAACGCCATTGTCGTGATCCCCGGTGGCAACGGCCTGCTCAGCCCCGAGTCGGTGAGCCGTTTCGATGCACTGCTGCAGCGCGCCGAAGTGATCATCTGCCAGCTGGAGGTGCCGAGCACCACCGTGGCCTGGACCCTGGCCCGCGGCCGCGAGCTGGGCCGCACGGTGATCCTCAACCCGGCGCCGGCCAGTGGGCCGTTGCCAGCGGAGTGGTATGCCTACATCGATTACCTGATCCCCAACGAGAGCGAAGCCGAGGCCCTGGCCGGGGTGCGGGTCAACGACCAGGAAAGTGCCCGTCGCGCGGCCGAGCGGCTACGCCAGCTGGGGGCGGGGAAGGTGATCGTCACCCTTGGCGGCGATGGTGCCTTGCTGGTCGACGCCAGCGGCAGCCGGCACTTCCCGGCCCCACGGGTGCAGCCGGTGGACACCACGGCGGCCGGCGACACCTTTGTCGGCGGCTTTGCCGCTGGCCTGGCGCGGGGCTTGTCGGAAGACGAGGCGATCAGCTTCGGCCAGCGCGCCGCCGCATTGTCGGTGACCCGGGTCGGCGCGCAGCCGTCCATTCCCCTGTTGAAGGAGCTGGCGCCATGAAGAAGACGCCGCTGTTGAACATCGCCCTGTCGCGAACCATTGCCGGGCTCGGCCATGGCGACATCCTGGTGATCGGCGACGCCGGCCTGCCGGTGCCGCCAGGCGTCGAGCTGATCGACCTGGCGCTGACGCCGGGTATCCCGGATTTTGCCAGCGTGTTGCGCGTGGTACTGAGCGAGATGCAGGTCGAACGGCATGTGCTGGCCGATGAAGTGTTCCAGGCCCTGCCGCCCGGGTTGGCCGAGGTCGAACGTTTGCACGCGGACGGTGAGCTGGGCCAGCGACAGGCGCTGAGCCATGCCGACTTCAAGACCCTGTGTCGCCAGGCCCGGGCCGTGGTGCGCACCGGGGAGTGCAAGCCCTACAGCAATATTGCCCTGGTGGCTGGCGTCACTTTCTAGACCGAATGCGAGGGCTTGCACCCTCGATCGCCGGCAAGCCGGCTCCCACAGGTCGGGCGCAACCTCGGGCTGCCGCTGTGGGAGCCGGCTTGCCGGCGAAAGGGCCGCGAAGCGGCCCCTTGTGAATCCATCCCCCTAGCAACAAGGAGTGCTGAATGTCCCTCAAGAACCTGCTCCAAGGAGCCGTCCTCATGTCCGCGCTGGCCGCGACTTCCCTCATGGCCGCGCCCCGCGACCTGATCATCGACACCGACCCCGGCGCCGACGACGTCGTCGCCCTGCTGCTGGCCATGGCCTCGCCCGAGGAACTGAAGATCCGCGCCATCACCACCGTAGCCGGCAACGTGCGCCTGGAGAAGACCTCTCGCAACGCTCGCCTGGCCCGTGAGTGGGCTGGCCGCGAAGAGATCCCGGTGTACGCCGGGGCAGGGCGGCCGATGGTGCGCACGCCGATCTACGCCGCCAACGTGCACGGCGAGGAAGGCCTGACCGGCGTCCAGGTCCACGAGCCGAAAAAGCCGCTGGCCCAGGGCAACGCCGTGCAGTACCTGATCGACACCCTGAGCGCCGCCGAGCCTCACAGCATCACCGTCGCCATGCTCGGCCCACAGACCAACCTGGCCCTGGCATTGATCCAGAAGCCGGAGATCGTCAACGGCATCAAGGAAGTGGTGGTGATGGGCGGCGCCCACTTCAACGGCGGCAACATCACGCCGGCGGCGGAATTCAACCTGTTTGCCGATCCGCACGCCGCCGAGGTGGTGCTGGCCAGTGGCGTGAAACTCACCTACCTGCCGCTGGACGTCACCCACAAGGTGCTCACCAGCGACGCGCGCCTCAAGCAGCTCGCCGCGGTCAACAACAATGCCAGCAAGCTGGTGGTGGACATCCTCAACGCCTACATCAAGTTCGACATGGACAATTACGGCATGCCCGGCGGCCCGGTGCACGACGCCAGCGTCATCGCCTACCTGCTCAAGCCCGAGCTGTTCAAGGGTCGCCAGGTGCACATGGTGGTCGACAGCCGCGAAGGCCCGACCTTCGGCCAGACCATTGCCGACTGGTACGGCGTGCTCAAGCAGCCGGCCAATGTGATGTGGATCGAAGAGGGGGACGCGCAGGGCTTCTTCGACCTGCTCAGCGCCCGCCTGGCCCGATTGAAATAGTGTCGTGGTGCGCGTAGCGCTCGAACACCTGGTCGATGAAGCTACGCGCCGCCTCGCTGCCTCGGTCGCGTACCAGCAGGTCGATGGCGATCAGCAATAGCTCTTCGGGGGTTCCCGGGCTGTAGGCACTCTGACCTTCGTCCCACTTGACCTTGATATCGGCGTCGATGCTGTGGCTGCTCATGGGGCGGTTCTCGCTTGGGCCTGGATGATAGGTCGAATACCGCGTCCTGGCGTTCGAAGTGGAGGTGTTTCCTGCGCCACTTCTTGCAGTAAATCATGCCTTGGCGCAAGAGGATCTGCGACTTAGGCATAAGCCATGCGTTTGGTCGAACCTGCGGTTCGGTGCAAAATCCGGTGACGATTGCGTTTCGCATCCACTGGCTGCGTCAGGCAGAATCTTGCGGTTTTGCAACAAACAGTTAGAAGAACTGTCGCATAAGGCAGTTCCCGGATCGATTTAGGAGGATTCATGTTCCGTACCCGCGCTACCCTGGCGACCCTGCTGGTGGCTACCGTCCTGGCAGGTTGCAGCACCGGTGGCTCTTCGGGCGCCAGCGCCCCTGCCGCCCCTGCCGCCCCGGCCGGCAATGACGGCCGCTGCGAAGCCAGTGGCGCCGATTTCACCGTCGGCAAGCCGGCCAGCGCCGAGCTGTTGGAGCAGGCGCGCAAGGCCAGCGGCTCGCAGATGGCACGCATCCTCAAACCGCACGATGTGATCACCCTGGAATACCGCTCCGAGCGATTGAACCTGAATGTTGATGACAAGGGTGTGGTGACCCGCGTCAACTGCGGCTGATTGCCCGCACGCTGTCACCTGGCGCGGGCCGGCCCGCGCCTTCCCGCGCTTATTCCACGCTTGCCGGTTCGCGCCGTTCCTCGCGAGTGAACAACCCTTCTCCCAACGTGCGCGCGGCTCGCAGATGCCGTGCCGGATCCTGTCCTTCGCTGTCGTCCAGCAACGTCGAACTCAATACTTGAGCGCCGCAGTAATCGAAGATGCCGTGCTCGATCTGCACGCGCATGGCCTCGCCGTAGCCGTGGCGCTCGAAGGTGCCGGCATCGGCCCCGGCAACGCCGATCAGGTGCGCGGTCAAACCGTGCAGGCGCTTCGTGGTACTACCGTCTGCGGCCTGGTAGAAGGCCCAGCCATTGCTGAACACACGCTCGACCCAGCCCTTGAGCAGGGCCGGTAGCGACCACCAGTAGATGGGATAGACCAGCACCAGGGTGTCGGCGCGTTCGATGCGCGCCTGCTCGGCCAGCACATCGGCCGGCGGCGGCCCCAGGCGGCGGTGCACGGCGTGGTCGGCGAGGCTGAAACGGGGGTCGAAACCTTCACGGGCCAGGTCGGCGAACTCGCTGGTGTGACCGGCCGCGCGCAACCCTTCGGCAACCTGTTGGGCAAGGGCATGGGTGAGGGAGTCGGTGTCGTGGTGACCGATGACGATCAGGGCATGCATGGCAGAATCTCCAGAATCAGGATGCGGGGGCTTCGGGAGCGTTATATACTCCCAGTAAGTTACGCTTAGTAAGTTACTTTTGGTAGGTAATCGATGTCAAGCGAGGAAAAGACCGCGCCGCGCAAACGCCTGTCCCGCGAGGAGCGTCGCCGGCAGCTGCTGGATGTGGCCTGGCAGCTGGTGCGCGAAGAAGGCACCGATGCCCTGAGCCTGGGGCGTTTGGCCGAGCAGGCCGGGGTGACCAAGCCGGTGGTGTATGACCACTTCGAAACCCGCAACGGATTGCTGTTGGCGCTGTACCAGGAGTACGACGCACGCCAGACGGCGATGCTCGACACGGCTCTGGCCGGTTGTCCGGCGGACCTGCCGGGGCGGGCCTGGGTAATCGCCGAGGCCTATGTGGATTGCGTGGCGACCCAAGGGCGCGAGATCCCCGGTGTCAGTGCGGCATTGGCCGGCTCGCCGGAGCTCGAGGCGCTCAAGCGCGGCTATGAAGGGCCTTTCATGGACAAATGCCGGGAAGCCTTGGCGCCGTTCGCGCCGACCGGCGATATCGGCGTGGCCGGCCTGTGGGTGCTGGTGGGGGCAGCGGAGGCGCTGTCCCTGGCGGCGGCGGCCGGCGAATTGGCCGGCGAGGCCGCCAAGCGCGAATTGCAGGCAACCATCGTGGCGATGGTCCTGCGTCAGTAGCTGCCGGCGCGGCGCAGGCCAGCAGTCAAGCCGGCAGGCTCTGGTACGTCTGTTCCTCGCCTGGGCTGCGGGCGAACTGGCGCTTGTACTCGCGGCTGAACTGCGAGGTGCTCTGGTAGCCGACGCGATGCGCAACCTGGGCCACGCCTAGCCCTTCGCCGATCAGCATCTGTTGCGCCTTGAGCAGGCGCAGGCGCTTGAGGTACTGCATCGGCGCGAGGTCGGTGCAGCGCTTGAAATGCTCATGGAAGGTCGACACGCTCATGTTCGCCCGGCCGGCCAGCTCATCCACCCCCAGCGGCTCGGCGTAGTGCTCGCGCAGGTATGCCAGGGCCGAGGCGATCCGGGCAAAATGTCCCTGTTGTTCGACCAGTGCCCGCAGCACCCCGGCCTGGGGGCCGCGCAGCGCGGTGTAGAGCACCTCGCGCACTCGCGCCGGCCCCAGCACCCTGGCGTCCAGCGGGTCCTGCAGGCACCGCAGCAGGCGCTCGACACTCTCGCGCATGGCCGTGTCCAACGCCGCCGAGGTCATAGACTGCGGGGTCTGTACCTGAACCGCGGCATCCGGCCCCAGGTTCATCGCTTGCACCAGCTCGCCGAGCATGGCGCGATCGATGTCCACCGCCACGCCCAGCAGTGGCGCCTGGGGTGTGGCGAAGGTTTCGCAGAGGAAGGGCACCGACAGCGCCTGCACCAGATAATGCCCGGCGCCGTACTCCAGGGTGCGCGGGCCCAGGCGCGCCAGCTTGCTGCCCTGGGCGACGATGATCAGGCTGGGTTCGTAGATCTGCGGGCTGCTGGCCACGTAGTGGTCCCAGGTCAGGACCTGGACCTGGGGCAGGGCGGTGGGCACGAACCCGGGGCGCGTGGCGAGGCTGCGGATCAGTGAGCAGAGCGTGGCATTGGCATCCACGTGGCAAGTCAGGTGCATGGCGAAACCGGGCAGAGAATCGGACAATGTCATCTTCGCAGATTAGCTGGCTGGCGCCAGAGGGGAGCGGGCAGGTCCGGAGAATCAGGCATGCATGCCGGAGAATCGGCCGTGGCCGGGGCAGGCCAGGCTGCGCAAAATGCGCCGCCTGAACCGTTTCACCTGAGAGAGGTCCGCATGTACACCGCCATCGGCTACGCCGCCCAGTCCCCCACCAGCCCCCTGGCCCCCATGAGCTTCCAGCGTCGCAGCCCGCGGGCCGACGATGTCGCCATCGAGATCCTCTACTGTGGCGTGTGTCACTCCGATATCCATCAGGCCCGCAACGAGTGGGGCATCGCCGTCTATCCGCTGATGCCGGGCCACGAGATCGTCGGTCGGGTCACTGCGGTTGGCGCGCAGGTCAGCCGCTACCAGGTGGGCGATCTGGTCGGTGTAGGTTGCATGGTCGATGCCTGCCGTCACTGCGAAGCCTGCCGCCAGGGCGTCGAGCAATACTGCCTGGAAGGCCCGACCATGACCTACGCTACCCCCGACCGAGTCGATGGCAGCAATACCATGGGCGGCTACTCGAGCAGCATCGTGGTCAGCGAGGATTTCGTCCTGCGCATTCCCCAAGGCCTCGACCTGGCCAGCGCGGCGCCGATCCTCTGCGCCGGCATCACCACCTACTCGCCGCTCAAGCACCATGGCGTTGGCCCGGGGCACAAAGTCGGCGTGCTGGGCATGGGCGGGCTGGGCCACATGGGCATCAAGTTAGCCAAGGCCCTGGGGGCGCATGTCACGCTGTTCACCCGTTCGGCGGCCAAGGCCGAGGAGGCCCGGCGCCAGGGGGCAGATGAAGTGATCGTTTCCACCGACGCCGAACAGATGCGCGCCGCGGCCGGCCGCTTCGACTTCCTGCTCGACACCATCCCGGTCCAGCACGACCTCAACCCCTACCTCGAAACCTTGAGGTTCGACGGCGTGCATATCCTGGTCGGCTTGATCGAGCCGGTCGAGCCGCCGTTGCATGCGGCCAACCTGGTGATGAAGCGCCGAGTGCTGGCCGGCTCGTTGATCGGTGGCATCGCAGAAACCCAGGAGGTGCTCGACTTCTGCGCCGAGCACGGAATCAGCTGCGATATCGAGATGCTCGACATCCGCAACATCAACCAGGCCTACGAGCGGATGATCGCGGGTGATGTGAAATACCGTTTCGTCATCGACATGGCCACGCTGAAGGCCTGAGTCGAGGCGGCTCGTTATCTGAGGGGCGCCGCATATGCCTGGCGCAAGTCGACGCCCCAACCATCGAGCACGGCCTTGACGTTGTCGGCCGTCATCACCTGGCGGTCGTTCTCAAGCGGCACGCCAGTGCCTGCGAGCATCGCCTCGCCCACCACCCTCCCGCTGGTGCCGGCTTCGAACGACAGTTCGGTGGCGATCTCGCTGTCCCGGTCGCGCATCCCCACGGCACTGCTTACTCCAGCCGCGACCAGGGTGATCGGCAGCCACTCGTAGTAGCGCAGGCTTTGCGCGTCGGCGCTGATACGGGTAATGGCGGGCCTGACCACCAGCGTGTTCGGGCCAGGGGCATCCACTACCGTCATCACCTTGCCTATTTCCTCGCGCAGAACCGCGTCGTAATAGTCGGTGATCGAGGCGAGGGTAGCCTGGGGAATACGCGGGCTCGGTTCGGGTGCCGGGTAGAAGCGGCTGGGCGCCAGGTAGACCTCGATGTAGCGCCCCCGTGGCCATTTAGGGTCGGCCCAGCTCAGTAGGGTACCGCCAGACGGCGCCTGGTGCGGGGTGAGCAGGGCGTAGTCCTTGAGAAACCCGGCCGGGGCCGGCTTGTGGCTGCTGCAAGCCGATAAGCTTAGCGTGCTGGTCAGCATGACCGTCAGCAGATGCCGCTGACTCATGGGCGGCGCTCCTCTTGCGCGGCGGCCTGCCAAGCCTGGGGCGGGGGCGCGTCCTGCGAAGCCTGGATCTGCAACTTGCCATGCGCCATCAGCCAGTGGACCAGCTCACGGATGGGCACGGTATGGCTGTATTCGACCCATTCGCCACAGCCCGGATCGTAATGCTCGAAGTAGCGCCGCAGGATGATGTAGCCCAGGTTGTCCGCCAGGCTCAGGCTCTCTTGCTGCACGATCAGTGAGCCCGTCTGGCCGCGGCTGGTGTGGCGCTGGCTGAGGATCAGGGGGGCGGAACCTTCTTGAACGTCGGTGCTGTTGCGGCTGTCGGCTATCTTCATGGGGAGCCCTCGGCGAGTGGAAGGCCCGCAGGGTGCAGGGCAATGTTTGCCAGGTGATGTCCGAATCGTGTCGGGGGTGACGAAATGTTGCCCGATTGAAATAAATGACCCGGGCGCCGCAATGGTTTTAGATACGCCTTTTATCCGGACCTGTACCACCGTGAGCAGACTGCTGATCGTCGATGACGATGTGGAAATCCTCGCCCTGCTTAAGCAATTCTTCGTCCAGCAGGGGTATGAGGTGGACCTGGCCGCCGAAGGCCAGGCGATGTGGGCGGCCATCGAGCGCCAGCGCCCGGACGCGATTATCCTCGACCTGATGCTGCCGGGCGAGGGCGGTCTGAGTCTGTGCCAGAAGCTGCGTGCGCAGGTCGGAGTGCCGGTCATCATGCTCACCGCCATGGCCGAGCTGAGCGACCGTATCATCGGCCTGGAACTGGGCGCCGACGACTACCTGACCAAACCTTTCGATCCGCGTGAACTGCTGGCCCGCCTGCGCGCCGTGCAGCGCCGTGTCGGCGAGCAGGCGTCGCGCGGCGAGGCGGCCAGGCCGGTGATCGGTTTCGCCGGTTGGCACCTGGACGTCACATGCCGCGAGCTGCGTTCGCCCGAGCAGGTGATGATCCCGCTGTCCGGCGCGGAGTTCGACCTGCTGGTGGTGTTCCTCGAACATCCCCAGCGCATCCTTACCCGCGAGCAGTTGATCGACCTGACCCGTGGCCAGGGCCATGACGCCTACGACCGCAGCATCGATGTGCAGGTCAGCCGGCTGCGGCGCAAGATCGAGCCCGACAGCAAGCGCCCAGATCTGATTCGCACCGTGCGCAATGGCGGCTACCTGTTCACCGCCAAGGTCAGCCGCTCGTGATCCGTCGCCTGCTGGGCCGCGATACCTTGCGTAAACGGATCGCCCTGACCATTTTCGTCGCGTTGCTGGCCTCGTTGGCGCTCAATGCCTTGTTCGTCCAGCTGGCGGGTAGCTGGGCGCGCCCGCCCATCGACCGCACCGGTCTGCTCGAACAGATCGCCGTCATCACGCGGGTGATCGAGCGCGCACCGCCGGCGCTGCGCAGCAAACTGGCCCTGGCGGCGAGCACGCCGACTCTGCAGGTGACCTGGAGCACCCAGCGCAGCGATTTCGGCCTACCCGGTCCTGGCGTGCAGTTTAACTCCGGTCAGGTACCGGCGATGGGGCAGTTGCTGGGGCCGGCACGCGTCATCGAGGTCTACAACCCCGACGACTGGCCCAAGGGCAGCCCCGAGGCTCACTATGTTGCGCTGGTCGCCCTGGCTGATGACAGCTGGTTGTTGTTCGTGCCGCCGGAGCGCAGTTGGGGCCTGAGCGTAACGGCGCGCCTGGCGGTGGTGATCGGCCTGGGGCTGGTGGCGACCTTGTTGGTGGCCTGGCTCGCCACTCGTCAGCTAGCCGCTCCCTTGCAGCGTTTTGCCAGCGCGGCGCGACGTTTCGGTGGCGACCTGCGGGCCCCTCCCATCGACATCGAAGGGCCCGAGGAGATCCGCCAGGCGATCATCGCCTTCAATACCATGCAGGCGCAGATCCAGCACTTCATTCGCGAGCGTACCCACATGCTGGCGGCGATTTCTCACGACCTGCGCGCCCCGCTGACACGCATGCGTCTGCGCAGCGAGTTCATGGAAGACCTGGACCACAAGCACAAGCTGATCCGCGATGTGGAAGAGATGCAGAGCATGATCAACGAAGCCCTGGCGTTCTTTCGCGAAGGCACGCAGCTGGAGCAGCGCACGGCCTACGACCTGTCGGAGCTGTTGCAGACCCTGGTCGACGACTACCGCGACCAGCAGCTCGCCGTCACCTTCAAGGGCCCGGCGCATCTGGTGCATGACGGCCGTCCGCTGGCGACCAAGCGGGTGATCGTCAACCTGCTGGAAAACGCCATGAAGTATGCCCGTGATCCGCAGATCACCCTGAGCCATGCCGGGCACCTCATCGTCATCGAAGTAAGCGACCGCGGGCCGGGCATCCCCGAAGAGGCCTTGCAGCGGGTGTTCGATCCGTTCTACCGGCTGGAAGGATCGCGCAACCGCGACACCGGCGGCGTCGGCCTGGGGCTCTCGGCCGCCCGTGCCAGCGTGCGCGAGCAAGGCGGCGAGCTGACCCTGCGCAATCGCGTGGGCGGCGGGTTGGTGGCCCGGGTCGAACTGCCCGATGGGCGCTGAGCGGGTCAGTACACCCACACCTCGACGCGGCGATTGCGCAGGCGCCCCTGCTGCAGATCGTTGTCGGCTACCGGCAACTCGTCGCCCATGCCCGTCACGTCCCTGGCCTGGACCCCGGCCCGGGCCAATTCGCGACGTACCGCCATGGCCCGCAGCCGCGACAGCAGGGCGGCGCGGCCGGGTGTTTCCTTGGGGTCGCCGAAGCCCACCAGCACCACCTTGCCCTGCAGCTTGCCGGCCTGACGCAGGTAGTCGCCGACCCGTTGCACATCGCGCAGGGCCTTGTTGTCGAGGCTGGCGCTGCCTTCCTGGAAACGGAAGTTGACGCTCAGGCGTTGCGCTTCGCTGGCCAGTGCCCGGTAGCGCGGCGGCATGCCGGCCTGGGCCGGTACCGGCTGTGGCTTGATCTGCTGGGAGACGAACCCCTGGTCAGCGACGATCGCCTGTCCGGCGGGGCTCTGGGCGAATTCCGCCAGGGCCCTGGCCTGGGGCGTGGCGTGGGCGGGCAGGTAGAAAAACAGGCGACGCGACAGCGGGTAGTCTTCGCTGGCCACCAAGGCGCGGCTGGGGAGCAGGGCAGGCGCGTCACCCTCGGCCACCGCCAGCACCTTGGTCTGATGGACCGTGCCCAGGCCGCTGAAGCCGATGGCCTGGCGGTCGGCCATGACTTGGGCGGCCAGCGCATCGGCTGATTCGAAGCGACGCGCCTGGGGGGCCAGCGCCTGGTTGTGCGGGGCAAGCACCAGGGCATTGAAGGTCTCGAAGGTGCCGGAGCGGTCGTCGCGGGCATACAGGTGGATCGCCCCGCCGGGCACGCCCAGCTGCTCCCAGCGCTGCAACTGCCCGGAAAACACCTGCGCCAATTGCGTGGTGGTCAGTTGCGCGAGGGGGTTGTCCGGATGGGTGATCACCGCCACGCCATCCAGGGCGATGACCTGCTCCGAGCCCGCGCCGCGCAGGTTGCCCAGGGCCTGCAACTGTTGCAGCTCGCTGTCACTGATCGGTCGCGAGGCCGCGGCCAGGTCCGCTTCGCCCCGGGCCAACGCGGCGAAGCCGGTGCTGGTGCCGTGGGCGGCGATGTCGATGTGCAAGGGCAGGCCGTTGCGATCGACAGCGTGAAGCGTGGTCTCGTTGGCGGAGACACCAGGCTGGCGCTCGATGGCGCTTGCGCCCTGCGCTTGCAACAGGCCCCGCACCAAGGCTGGGCCAAGCGCGGCGCCGATGGTGTTGGAGCCCTGGATACGCAGTTGCGCCGGCTCGGCGCAAGCCAGGCTCGCAAGCAGGCACAGCAGTAGGGGAAGCAGGCGAGGCATGCCGGAGACCTGTGGCACCGAGTTGCACCGCAGATTACGACAGAGATCTGACTGAAAGATGACAGCGCTGTTTTGGCCAGATGCAGCCTGGGAGCGGCGCTGCGCCGCTCCCAGGCTTGAGGGCGTTCAGCTCAATGGGTCTGCGGCACGATGATACTCGCCGGTGCCTCGGCCGCCCGACGGCGCGCCACGCAGTAGTACAGCACGCTGGGTACCACCAAACCGATCAGCCACGACACGTCCACGCCGCCCAGGTGCGCGACCATGGGCCCGGTGTACAGCTTGGTGTCGATGAACGGCATCTGCACCAGCACGCCGAAGGTGTATACGCCGATGCCTGGCCAGTTCCAGCGCCCGTAGCGGCCATCCGGGTCGGCCAGTGCCGGAATGTCATAGCGTTCCTTGGTGATGAAGTAGTAGTCCACCAGGTTCACCGCGCTCCAGGGCACGAAGAAGGTCAGCAGGAACAGGATGAACGACTTGAACGCGCTGAGGAACGAGTGCTGCCCGAGCAGCGCGACCAGGGTCGCCGCGCCGACGATGCCGAGCACGAACACCAGGCGCTGCACGCGGCTGATCTGCAGGTGGCCACGAAAGCCGCTGATGATCGTGGCGATGCACATGAAGCTGCCGTAGCTGTTGAGGGTCGAGATGGTCACCTTGCCGAATGCGATGCAGAAGTACAGCAGCGCCGCCGTGGTACCGGCACCGCCCAGGCCGACGATATAGGCCACCTCGCGGCCGGAGAACTGGCCACCGGCGATGGCCGCGGCGAACACGCCGAGGATCATCGAGGCCTGGGCGCCGAGCACCGAGCCCAGGCCGGCGGCGAGGAAGGTCTTGAGTGGTGAGGTGTGGCTGGGCAGGTAGCGCGAGTAGTCGGCCACGTAAGGGCCGAAGGCGATCTGCCAGGAGGCGGCCAGCGACACCGCGAGCAGGAAGCTGGCCCAGCTGAAGTGGCGGTTGTCGAGCAACTGGCCGATATCGGCCAGCATCAGGATGCGGCTGAACAGGTAGACGAAGGCGATGATCCCCAGCACGCTGGCCACCCGGCCGATCCAGTGGATCACCCGGTAGCCGGCCAGGGTCGCCAGCACGATCACCCCGGCGAAGATGAGGATGCCGGCGCTGTCGCTGATGCTCAGCAACTGGCCGATGGCCTGGCCGGACAGTACCGTGCCGGTAGCAGTGAAGCCCAGGTACATCAGGCACACCAGGGCCATGGGGATGGCCGCGCCGTAAACGCCGAACTGCACACGGCTGGAAATCATCTGCGGCAGCCCCAGGCGCGGACCCTGGGCGGCATGCAGGGCCATCACCGCGCCGCCGACCAGTTGCCCGAGCAAAAGGCCGATCAACGACCAGAACACGTCGCCGCCCAGCACCACGGCCAGGGCGCCGGTGACGATCGCGGTAATCTGCAGGTTGGCTCCCAGCCACAGGGTGAATTGGCTGTAGACCCGTCCATGGCGCTCAGACTCGGGGATGTAGTCGATCGAGCGGCGCTCGAACACGGGTTTGCTGGACATCGGGAGGCTCCGCTTCGTTGTTTTTGTGAAAGGCGGCGGCTATCGGCGGGACGCAGGGCGGATGGCCGAAGCCCGATATGATCATGTATATACAAGTCTGGTCAAGTGAAGCTTGCACAGGGTGATCGCGTGCTTTCTCCGGCCATCACAGCCGACTGTTACACAAGGCTGCTACGCAACTGTGCTGGTCCGCGGCGGCGTGATGCCCGTATGCTGTAACCAAATATGTCTATAACAAGCCTGAAGAAGGAATGCCTGCAATGCCACTCAAGGACCTGCTGATCGCCCTGGTGGTGATCATCGCCTGGGGCGTCAACTTCGTGATCATCAAGGTGGGGCTCGACGGCCTGCCGCCGATGCTGCTCGGAGCCCTGCGTTTCCTGCTGGTGGCCTTCCCGGCGGTGTTCCTGATCAAGCGCCCGAACCTGCCGTGGCGCTGGCTGATCGCCTATGGCGCGACCATTTCCCTGGGCCAGTTCGCCTTCCTCTTCCAGGCCATGGCCAGTGGCATGCCGCCTGGGCTGGCCTCGCTGGTGCTGCAGTCCCAGGCGTTCTTCACCCTGGGCTTCGCGGCCATGTTTCTCGGCGAGCGGCTGCGCCTGGCCAGTGTGCTCGGCCTGCTGGTGGCCGCCAGCGGCCTGGCGGTGATCGGTAGCGAGGACAGCGGCCACGTGCCGCTGGTGGCGCTGCTGCTGACCCTGTGCGGCGGCGCCATGTGGGGGATGGGCAACATCATCACCCGGCGTTTCGGCCAGGTGGACCTGGTCGCCCTGGTGATCTGGGGCGGGCTGATTCCGCCGCTGCCGTTCCTGGCACTGTCGTGGTGGCTGGAAGGCCCCGAGCGCATTGGCCATGCCCTGGCCAACATCGGCTGGAGTTCGGTGCTGGCCCTGGCGTACCTGGCGTTCGTCGCCACCATGGTCGGCTACAGCCTGTGGAGCAAACTGTTGTCGCGCCACCCGGCGGGCAAGGTGGCGCCGTTCTCGCTGCTGGTGCCGGTGGTGGGCCTGAGCTCCGCGGCACTGCTGCTGGGCGAGCGCCTGAGCGAGGCGCAAGGCTGGGGGGCGCTGCTGGTGATGCTGGGCCTGTTGATCAACGTGTTCGGGCCACGACTGGGGATGCGCCTGCGCACCGCCAGCGCCGGGCGCACCTGAGCGGCGCTCATACCAGCAAGGCCGACCAGGCCGACACCAGCAGCAACCCCGCCAGACCCTGGTTGAACAGGCGCAAGGCCCGCGACGAGCGCAACCAGCGTGCGCTGCCGATGCCCATCAATGCCCAGGCGGTCATGCTGGGTAGGGCGACCAGCAGGAACACCAGGGCCAGCCAGCCCATCGGCAGTGCCGGGGTGGCGAACAGGCCGACCATCGCCACCGCCGTCACCCATACCTTGGGGTTGACCACCTGCAGGGTCGCCGCGCTCAGTGGGCCAAGGCCACTGTCGTTGCCCGCCAGCAAGGGGGCGCAGGCGCTGCGCAGCATCTTCCAGGCCAGCCAGCTGAGCCACAGGGCGCCGGCCCAGCTCATGGCCAACTGCGCCAGGGGGTAGCGCAGCAGCAACGCGCCGAGCCCCATTCCCACCAGCCACACCACCGCCGCCGCCGCGCAGCAGGCCGCCACGATCGGTGCCAGGCTGGCGCGCAAACCGCGCCGGGCACCGTGGGCGAGGATCAACAGGTTGGTCGGCCCGGGGCTGATGCTGGCGGCCAGGGCAAACAGGATGAAGGGCAACAGCGAGTGCGACATGGTCATGGCTCCGTGTGATCGAGGCACCATGGTCGCGGCCAGCGCGGCTTCAGTCTGGAAGGTTTGAGCAGCGCTTGCGGTAGTCCGCCGGGGTCAGCCGGTAGGCGCGGCGGAACCAGCGGCCCAGGTGGCTCTGGTCGGCAAAGCCCAGGGCGGTGGCGACGCTGGCCGGCGTTTCGCCCAGGGCCAGCAGCCGCCGCGCGCGGGCCAGGCGCAGCAGGATCAGGTAGGCATGCGGCGCCAGGCCGAAGGCTGCCTTGAACGCCCGGGTCAGGCGGAAACGGTCGACGCCGCAGACCTGTGCCAGCTCGGCCAGGCCGATGTCCTGGTCCAGGTGCGCATGCAGATAGTCGCGGGCGACCTGGGCGCACAGCGGCAGGCGTGGATCTGGGTCCAGGCGTTTGCGCCAGTGCAGGTGGCCTGTGAGGCAGCTCAGCAGATCGTCCAGGGCGGTCTGGCGGACGATGCGCAGGTCGCTGTAGTGCACCGTCTCGAAGGCCCGGGCGGTGGCGCCGGCCAGGCGCGGATCCTGGTGCAGCAGGGTGCCGAAGCTGGGCAGGGCGCCTGAGGGGGCCTGCTCGAACAGGGCGCGCAGTTCGGTTTCCAGCCAGTTGGCGTCCAGGTACAGGGTCGAATAGGTGAAGCCTTCCACGGTTGGCGCATGGCCGTCGTGCAGGTCGCCAGGCTCGAGCACGAACACCTGGCCGGGCGTGCTGCAATGGCGTTCGCGGCGGCAGTTGAACTGCTGCACGCCATGTTCGGTCACCCCGACCAGGAAGCTGTCGTGCCAGTGCGGGTCGTAGGCGTGGCCGGTAAAATGGGCGCGGACCGACTCGATGCCGGTGTCGGCGTCCTGTCTGAGATCGATCCAGTTGCTCATGGAGGCGGGCCGTGTGGGTGGTCGATGGATGACCTTAGCGCACAAACGGCCCAGGTGTTTAGAACGATTGTGCAGCCTTCAGCGCTGGGCCAGTGCCAGGTTGAGGCCAAGCCCGGCGAATGAGGCGGCGAAGCCGCGGCGCAACCAGGCCTGCACCTTCGGCGAGTCGATCACGGCGCGGCGGAACAGGTGGGCGAGCAGGCCATAGAGGACGAAGACGACGAAGGTCATGGCCATGAAAACCGCGCTGAGGCTGAGCATCTGCACGGTCGCGGAGCCGGCCTGCGGGACGATGAACTGCGGCAGGAAGGCGAGGAAGAACAGCGTCAGCTTGGGGTTGAGGATATTCAGCAGGCAGGCTTTGATCACCAGTTGGCTGGCGGCGGCGGGGGTGGCGTGCGCGTCCACGGCGAAGGCCGCACGGTCGCGCCAGGTGGCGTAGGCCAGGTACAGCAGGTAGGCGACGCCGGCGAACTTGAGGCCCTGGAAGGCCAGGGCGCTGGTGTGCAGGAGCGCCGAGAGCCCCAGCACCGAGGCCAGCAAGTGCGGGACGATGCCCAGGGTGCAGCCGGTGGCGGTCCACAGGCAGGCGCGTCGCCCGGCCACCAGGGCGCTCGATACAGTGAGGATGACCCCGCTGCCGGGGATCAGCACGATGATCAGCGCGGTGACGAGAAATTCCAGGCTTGGCATGAATGACAGCTCCTTGCGGTCGGGGGTGGATGCACTATACGCCCGGCGACAACGGCTGCAACATGTCGTCCGGGCGCAGCGCGGCGAAACGCTCGCGCAGCCACAGGTGCAACTGGGCCACGGCGGGGGTGAGCTGCTTGCGGTGCGGGCACACCAGGGTCACCGGGGTCAGCTCGCCGGGGTATTCGGGCAGCAGCAGCTCCAGCTCGCCGGCGGCGACATCGGCGCTGACATCCAGCCACGACTTGTAGACTATGCCTTCGCCTTCCAGCGCCCAGCGCCGCACCACGTCGGCATCGTCACTGAACAGCGGCCCGCGCACCTGCACGGTGCGGTTGCCCAGGCGCCATTTGTCGTACACCCGGCTTTGCTGCAGGTATAGCAGGCAGTCGTGTTGCTGCAGGTCCTCGGGGGTCAGCGGGCGGCCATGGCGCGCCAGGTAGTCCGGGGAGGCCGCCAGGACCCGGCGGTTCCACGGCGCCAGGGGCAGGGCAATGTAGTTGGCGTCCTCGTTCTGGCCGTAGCGGATGGCGACGTCCACCGGATCGCGATACAGGTCGGCCAACTGGTCGGAGAGGAAGAAGCGCAGGCCCAACCCCGGATGCTCGCGGCGAAATGCACTGAGCCAGGGCCGCAGCAGGTTGCGGCCCATGTCCGAGGGCGCCGCCACCTGCAACACGCCGCGCAGGCAGCTGTGGCTGCCATGCAGGTCCTCGCGGCCCTGGCGCAGGGCATCGATCACGCGCTGGGCGGTGGGCAGGTACAGCTCGCCTTCGGCGGTCAGGCGCAGGCTGCGGGTGGTGCGGGCGAACAGGCGCACATCGAGCTCGCGCTCCAGGCGCTTGATCGCCGCGGCCACCTGGCCGGGCAGCAGGTCGGCCTCGTGGGCCGCAGCGGTGAAGCTGCCCAGGGCGTTGGCACGGGCGAACAGTTCGAGGTCGTTGATGCGCAGCATTTTCACTCCAGGGATGAAAGTGTTGCTGCATTGTGCTGGTTTTTCTTTGCGGTCGGGAAGATAAGATGCCATTCATTCACGAACCCTTGAGGAATTGCCCTAGATGGACACCGTTGCCCTCGCCAAACGCCGTTACACCACCAAGGCCTACGACGCCAGCCGCAAAATCCCCCAGGCCACCATCGACGCGTTGCTCGAGCAGTTGCGCCACAGCCCGTCCTCGGTCAATTCGCAGCCCTGGCACTTCGTCGTGGCCGACAGCGCCGAAGGCAAGGCGCGCCTGGCCAAGGCCACCGATGCTCGATTCGCCTACAACAGCCCGAAGCTGCGCGATGCCTCCCATGTGATCGTGTTCGCCGCCCGCACCAACATGACCGAAGCTCACCTGCAGGCAGTGCTGGCGCAGGAAGCCGCCGATGGCCGCTTCCGTAACGAGCAGGCCCGCGAAGTCCAGGACCAGACCCGCCGCGGTTATGTCGACCTGCACCGCCATGACTTCAAGGACCTGCAGCACTGGATGGAGAAGCAGGTCTACCTGGCCCTGGGCACCGCGCTGCTGGGCGCCGCCGCCCACGGCCTGGACGCCACGCCGATCGAAGGCTTCGACGCCAAGGCCCTGGACGCCGAACTGGGCCTGCGCGAGCAGGGCTACACCAGCGTGGTGCTGCTGAGCCTGGGCTATCGCAGCGAGGAGGATTTCAATGCCGGTCTGAGCAAGTCGCGGTTGGCGGCGGGGCAGGTATTTACCTTCCTGTGAGTATCGGTAGTGGCGCTTGACCTGGGTCAGCCCTGAATCAGCGGCCCCAGGCGTTCGGCCAGGGCCTGGACCATCGCGCTCACCTTGGGCAGGTGTCCGCGGTTGCGGCGCCAGGCCAGGTTGATCGGCAATCCTTCCATCGCGTACGCCGGCAGTATCTGTTGCAGCGTCCCGTCATCGAGCTGGCGCTGCACCAGCCAGGTCGGCAACTGGGCGATGCCGTGCCCGGCGCTGACAGCTAGCGCCTGGCCTTCGGCATCGCCGATGGCCAGGCGCCCGGGCATGCCGCGCAGCTGCGTCAGGCCCGGGCGGGCGCCGGCAAAGTGCAGGGCCGGTGTGCTGCCGTCTGCGCAGGCATAGAGCACGCAGCCCTGGGCCTGCAGTTGCTGCAGGTCTTGGGGCGTGCCGTAGCGAGCCAGATAAGCGGGGGCGGCGCAGAACACCAGGCGCTGGCTGCCCAGGTAACGGTGCTCGATGCCTGGCTGCCAGGTTTGTGGTCCGCCGATGCGCACGACAATGTCGATGGCGTCCTCGACCAGGTCGACGAAGCGATCGGAGAGGGTGATGTGCGGTTGCAGCCGTGGATGCCGCGCAGCGAAGTCGAGTACGGCAGGGAGGCCGTGCAGACGGCCGAAGGTAGCTGGCAGGTCGATGCGCAGCTTGCCGCAGGGCGTATGGTGTTCATCGTTGAGGGCCAGTTCGGCTTCCTCGATGTCCGCCAGCACGCGGGTGCACGCGCGGTAGTAGTCGGCGCCGCTGTCGGTCAGGGCCAGGCGCCGGGTGGTGCGTTCGAACAGGCGCACCTGCAGGCGTTTCTCCAGGCGCGCGACGCCCTTGCTCACGGCGGAACTGGTGAGGTTCATGCGTTCGGCGGCGGCGATGAAGCTGCCAGCGTTGGCCACGCTGACGAAGAAGTCGATGTCCTTGAGGCGTTCCGAGGCAGACATGGCGAGGTCTTTTATTAATGAATCTGATTCACTTGATAAAGGAATAACTACCAGCAATAGGAACTAAATTCCAGATTAAGCTGGCCTTCCATTCAACCAGGATTGCAGCGGATGTCCACTTCCAGCCTGACCCACGCCACCCTCACGCGCCCAGCGCCGCGTACGGGGTTATCCATCGGCCTCTTCGCCATCGGCGGCTTCGCGGTGCTGACCACCGAATTTCTGATTCTCGGGCTGCTGCCGGCGCTGGCCCGCGACCTTGGCCTTTCGGTTGCGGGTGCGGGCCAGTTGGTCACGCTGTTCGCCGTGACCGTGATGTTGTTCGGGCCGCCGCTCACCGCCTGGCTGTCGGCAGTGCCGCGCAAGGGACTGTTCATCGCCATCCTGCTGGTGTTCGCCGCGTCCAACGCGCTGTCGGCGCTGGCGCCGAACATCTGGGTGCTGGCATTGGCACGCTTTATCGCCGCGCTGGCCTTGCCGGTGTATTGGGGCACCGCCAGCGAAAGCGCCGGGCAATTGGCCGGGGCGGGGCGCGAGGGCTGGGCGGTGTCACGGGTGTACCTGGGCATCACCGCCGCATTTGTCTTCGGCATTCCACTGGGCACGCTGGCCGCCGGGCTGGTCGGCTGGCGTGGCAGTTTCGCGTTGCTCGCCGGGCTGTGCCTGCTGGTGGCGCTGTTGATGTGGGCGTGGCTGCCGACTGTGCCGGCGGCACCCGCCCGTGCGCCGGGGGAGCGGCAGACGGTGATCCTCAAGGACCGCCGCTTCATCGCCCATGTGCTGCTCTCGGCGCTGGTGTTCACCGCCATGTTCACTGCCTACACCTACCTGGCCGAGACGCTTGAACAGCTGGCCGCCGTGCCGGCCGGCGAAGTGGGCTGGTGGCTGATGGGCTTCGGCGTGGTCGGCATGCTCGGCAACGGCCTGGCCGGGCGCATCGTTGATCGGAGCCCGCTGCGGGCGACCTTGCTGCTGTTGGCGATGCTGGCGCTGGGCATGGGCGCGGTCACCCCGTTGCTCGGCACTGCATGGCTGCTGGGGGGCGCGCTGGTGCTGTGGGGCATCGCCTACACCGCGCTGTTCCCGGTCTGTCAGGTGCGGGTGATGCAGGCCGGCGCCAAGGCCCAGGCCCTGGCCGGGACCTTGAACGTGTCGGCGGCCAATGCCGGTATCGCCGCCGGTGCGGCGTTGGGCGGCGCGTCGATCCAGGTCCTGGGCCTGGGCGCCCTGGGCTACGTGGCATGCGGGTTCGCCGTGCTGGCGATGATCGCCACCCTGGCCATGCTGGCGAGCGAGTGAGGCCTACACCGCCCGGGTGTTGAGCAGGCGCACGCCCAGGCCGATGAACAGCGCGCCGCTGGCGCGCTTGAACCAGGCCGCCAGGGGCGAAGCCTTCAGGCGCAGGCCGAAGCGCCAGGCGGTGAAGCAGTAGAAGGAGTGCACCAGGCAGACGATCAGCGAGCCGCTCAGGTACATGGCCGCGAACTGGCCGAAGATCGGCCGCCCAGGCTCGAGGAACTGCGGCAGGAAGGCGCAGAAGAACACCAGGGTCTTGGGGTTGCTCGCCGAGACCAGGAAGGCTTCCACGGCGATCCGCCATTGCGTCTGGGGCGGCGTCGCTACCACCTGCGCCGTCGGCGCGGTGGGGGCGCCTTTGCCCAGCAACTGGCGCAGGCCGAGGTAGATCAGGTAAGCGGCGCCGGCCAGCTTCAGCGCCAGGAACGCCGTGGGCAAAGAGATCAGCAGGGCGCCCACGCCCATGGCCACGGCGGTGATCGTCAGCAGTTGCGCGGTGAGGTTGCCGAACAGGGTCATGCCCATGCCGGACGGGCCGTAGCGCAAGGCGTTGCGCACAGTGAGCAGGACATTCGGGCCGGGGAGCAGCGAGGTGAGCAGGTAGGCGAAGGAGAAGGTCAACCAGAGGTGCAGGGCCATGGAGCGCGTCCTTTGCGCTGGGAAAAACACACAATGCCAGTAATCGGCGCGGACCGCCATTGGGCATCGCTGAGGGAGCGGCTTGCCCGCTCCCAGAGAAGTTGCCCAGGCCGGTTCAGCGTGCCAGGCGCCCGCTGACGAAGTGGGCGACATCGTTGAAGCCCGGGGTCGAGGCATGGCCGGGCGTCACCAGCGAATCGATGAAGGCCTCGTCCTCCGCCGTGACCTTGACCTCCAACGCACCGGCATAGGTGTCCCACTGCGCCTCGGTGCGCGGCCCGACGATGGCCGAGCTGACCAGGCGGTTGTTCAGCACCCAGGCGATGGCGAACTCGACGATGCCCACGCCCTTGGCCTCGGTATAGGCATGGATCTTCTGGGCGATGGCCAGCGATTCCTGGCGCCATTCCACTTCCATGATGCGCTTGTCCTGGCGACCGGCACGGCTGCCTTCGTCGGGGGCGGAGCCTGGCGCGTACTTGCCGCTGAGCACGCCACGGGCCAGCGGGCTGAACGGCACCACGCCCAGGCCATGGTAGGCGGCGGCGGTGAGTTGCTCGGGCTCGGCCTGGCGGTTGACGATGTTGTACAGCGGCTGGCTGACCACCGGCTTGGCCACGCCGAGCCTTTGCGCCACGTTGCAGATCTCGGCGATGCGCCAGCCACGGAAGTTTGACACGCCCCAGTAGCGGATCTTGCCTTGCGCCAGCAGGTCGCCGATGGCGCGCACCGTCTCTTCCAGCGGTACCGAATGGTCCTCGCGGTGCAGGTAGTAGATGTCCAGATAGTCGGTGCCCATGCGCGTGAGGGTGGCCTCGATGGCATTGAAAAGGTGTTTGCGCGACAGGCCGCTGCGGTTCGGCAGGCCATCAACCGGGCCATAGCCGGCCTTGGAGGCGATGATCCACTCGTGACGGTTGCGCGCCACCGCTTCGCCGACGATTTCCTCGGAGCGGCCGCCATTGTAGACATCGGCGGTGTCGACGAAGTTGATGCCCTGGTCCCAGGCCTTGTCGATGATGCGCAGCGAGTCTTCGGTGCTGGTCTGTTCACCGAACATCATGCTGCCGAGCGTCAGGGCCGAGACTTGCAGGCCGGAGTGGCCAAGGGGGCGGTAGATCATTGCGAGTCATCCTTTCCTTACAGTGTGGGTGAACTTGTTTTACACAGTTCACCCCGGTATTGAAAGCTCGCGGTGGCGAAGGCAGGGCGTGTACTCAGCGCGTCGGCAGGCCGAGCAGTTCGCGCCTTGTCTCCAAGGCAATGGTTGCATAACCCTTGCCGGTACCCCGGTTGCGCAACCCGTGGTCATGCTGGGCCGTCACGTCATCCCAGCACTCGACGGACAGCAGGTGGCAGTAGCTACTGTCGGTTTCGATCTCGAAGTCTATGAAGCGTTCGGTATCGGTCAACAGACTGCCTGTCAGGCTGGCCATGCCGGGGAAGTCGAACTCAAGGTCCAGCAGCAAGGAGCGTGCCCAGTCGATCCCGTGGTTCTCGGCGACGCGCAGCAGAGCAGGCGGTATCTCACGGGTGAGCCAGGGCCTTGCCGACTCTCTGATGCGATGGGCAGTGAGCAGGTTCTGTTCCTGTACGTTGAGTTGTCGCTTCCTGAGCAGTCGCTGGATATTCGGGGAGCTCGAGTTCATCCGTCGACCCCGCCGCAGCAGAGAGCCTGTAGAAATTCCTGTTCGCCGTCTGCCTGCCACCAAGGGATGCGAACCTGGCCGCCTTGTTGCTGAAGTTGGCGCAGGAGCGACAGCAGGGCGTCGATTCGAGGCGCATCCCAGTCGGGCCCCATGCAATAGTCCAGTGTCAGGACGTGCTCACAGACCATCACGCCCAGGTCAGGGAGGGGCTGGCCATCGATGTCGATGCCCTGCGCCAGTACATGAAACGGTTCGACGACACCGTCGCTGACACGCGAGGCATCCTGTGGGCCGGTAAAGGGTATTTCGCGCCCGCTTGTCTTGTCCCACAAGCAACCGCGCTCCACCCTGGCACCGAGGGTGAACAGGCGTGTGAATGCGCTCGGCATGTCGGCGCTTACGGCAAAGTGGAGCTCGATTTCCGGCAGTGTCCCGTCGTCCTGGCTGAAGTAGTCTGCCAAAGGGTGTACTTGTGGCGTCTCTACCAGCGCCGGGGTGCTGGCGAGGAGGTGGGCCTGGTTTTTGTGCCGGTCCAGTTGCACTGGGTCAATCTCCATGCGATGAGGCGAGTCTGCGGCGTACTGTACGGTGAGGACCGTATCGGTGCCACTGCCGGGTCAACGCCAGGTCTCAATCCGGCCAGGCATCGATCAGCTCACGCGCCTCGCGGCTCGACAGCGGCCGCTTCATGCGCTGCGACAGCACGGCCATGGCCCGTGAACAGCCCTTGGCGATCACCGCCTCGACCTGGTCGTCCAGGCACTGCAGGGCGATGAAGTCGCCCTGTTCCGGCGAACCGACGTACTCGATACGGTTCCAGCCGCTGGCATGCCCGAGCACTTCGTAGGTGCGCCCGTGCTGGTAGGTCCAGAACAACGGCACGTCGTCGTAGCGGCGTCGCTCGCCGAGCATGTTGGCGGCGGCGATCACGCCGTGTTGCTGGGCCAGGCGCCAATGCTCGATGCGCACCGGGCGGCCGGCCAGGGGGAAGGTGGCGACATCGCCGGCCGCCCACAGGCCGTCGGCGGCCTGCAGGTGCGCGTCCACCGTGAGCGAATGGTCTTCGGCCAGGGCCAGGCCCTGGACGAAACGGGTGGCCGGGGTGACGCCGGTGCCCAGCAGCACCAGCGCGGTTTCCAGGCGCTCGCCATTGGCCAGCAGCACGGCCTCGACGCGCTCGTGGCCGTCGAAGCCGATCACCTCGGTCGGCCCGTGGAACTGCACACCCTTGCGCTCATGCAGCTCGCGCAGGGTCTGGCCGATGCGCTCGCCCAACTGCCTGGCCAGCGGGATGGCGTGGCGTGTGACCACATGCACCTGCAGGCCGTACTTGAGCAGGGCGCTGGCGGCCTCCAGGCCGATGAAACCGTCGCCGACGATCACCACCGGCTGGCCCGGCTCGGCCAGGTCGAGCAACTGCGCGGCATCGGTGCGCGAGCGCAGTACGCAGATGCCGGGCAGTTGCACGCCGGGGAGCTGGGGGCGGTTGGGCTTGCCGCCGGTGGCCAGCAGGGCGGCGTCGTATTTCAACTGCTGGCCGTCGGCCAGGCTGATCATGCGCTTGCCGGCATCCAGCGCGCGTACCTTGCCGTGAATGCGCTGCAGCTGGCCTTGGCGCAGGTCGACTGGCGCGAGTAGTGAGGACACTTCGTCCACCGGCATTTGCCCGGCGATGACGAACTTGCTCAGGGCCGTGCGATCGTAAGCGTTCGGCTGTTCCTGGTCGATCCACAACAGGCGGCCGGCAAAGCCATGGTCGAGCAAGGTGGCGATGGCGGCGGCCCCGGCGGCGCCGGCGCCCACCACGACAAAGGTGCGCGCGTCGCTGTGGCGCGGCGCTTCAGCCTCGGGTAGTGGCTGCTCGTCCACCCATACCTGGCCGTCCCTGACCTGCACGGCATGCCGGCGCAGACCGGCCAGCGCCGGCGGCTCGCACACCGCGCCGTCGTCCACGGCGAAGGCGGCCTTGTGCCAGGGGCAGATCAGCAACCCACCACAGACCGCGCCTTGTTCCAGTGGCGCGCCCTCATGCGGGCAGTTGGCCTGGTAGGCACGCACCCGCTCGCCCTGGCGTACCAGGACGATTTCTTCGGTACCAACCTGAACGCGCAGGGGACGGAGTTGTTCAAGCTGGTCGAGGCTAGCCACGGCATGGAAGGTCATGGGGATCTCCTCACGGGTTGTGTTCATTTGACGCCTGCACTGGGTGCGGGCTGCGCTCAGCCGACGATTGGACGGTAATCACAATATTTCACAAAAACTTCAAATGAGACTAAATTGAATCAAATCGAATGTGTAAGTACCATTCGCGCCAATTCTAGTTAACGGCTCGGGTGAGTTAATGAGCAATTTGCGTGCAATAGGGATGGTCAGCTGGCTGGCAGTGGCGGTAGCACTGGCCGGCTGCGGAGCTGCTGAAGAACAGCAGGCCGCGACTGAAACGGCATTTCCGGTGGAGACCGTGACGCTGGCCAGCGAACAGCTGGCCCTGGCCTCGACCCTGCCGGGCCGGGTCGAACCGATGCGTGTGGCCGAGGTGCGTGCCCGGGTCGCCGGCATTGTCCTGCACAAACGTTTCGAGGAAGGCGCCGACGTCAAGGCTGGGGATGTGTTGTTCCAGATCGATCCGGCACCGTTCAAGGCTGCCCTGGCGCGTGTCGAGGCCGACCTTGCGCGGGCCCAGGCGGTGCAGCAGGAGGCCCAGGCACGGGTCAAGCGCTATGAGCCGCTGGTCAAGATCGAGGCGGTCAGCCAGCAGGACTTCGACAGCGCCAGCGCCGAGCTGCGCAGCGCCCAGGCGGCCGTGCGCTCGGCCCAGGCCGACGTGCAGACCGCGCGCCTTAACCTGGGCTATGCCACGGTCACCGCGCCGATCTCCGGCCGCATCGGCCGCGCCTTGGCCACCGAAGGCGCCCTGGTCGGGCAGGGGGAGGCCACCTTGATGGCGCGCATCCAGCAGCTCGATCCGATCTACGTCGACTTCACCCAGTCCGCCGCCGAAGCCCTGCGTCTGCGTCAGGCCCTCAAGGACGGCGCGCTCGGCGCTGGCGACGACAAGGCGCTGACCGCCCAGGTGGAAGGCACCGACTACCAGCGCCAGGGCGCGCTGATGTTCACCGACGTGGCGGTCGACCGTGGCACCGGCCAGGTCACCTTGCGCGGTCGCTTCGACAATGCCGACGGCATCCTGCTGCCGGGCATGTACGTGCGCGTGCGCACCCCGCAGGGTACCGACCAGCAGGCCATCCTGGTGCCGCAGCGCGCGGTGCAGCGCGGCAGCGATGGCGAGGCGCGGGTGCTGGTGGTCGGCACCGGCAACCTGGCCGAGGCGCGCAGCGTGCGCACCGGCGGGATGCATGGCTCGCGCTGGCAGATCACCGAGGGCCTGCGCGCCGGTGACCAGGTCATCGTCGGCGGCCCGGCCGGCCTTGCCCCGGGCATGCCGGTGCAGCCGGCCCAGGCGCAACAGACCGCGGCACACTAAGGCGAGGGTAGCGAGATGTCCAAGTTCTTCATCAATCGGCCGAACTTCGCCTGGGTCGTGGCGCTGTTCATATCCCTGGCCGGTTTGCTGGTGATCCCGGCGTTGCCGGTGGCCCAGTATCCCAGCGTGGCGCCGCCACAGATTTCCATCAATGCCGTCTACCCGGGCGCGTCCGCCAAGGTGATGGTCGAGTCGGTAACCAGCATCATCGAGGAGTCGCTCAACGGCGCCAAGGGCCTGCTGTACTACGAGTCCACCAACAACTCCAACGGCGTGGCCGAGGTGATGGTGACGTTCCAGCCCGGCACCGACCCGGATATGGCCCAGGTCGATGTGCAGAACCGCCTGAAGAAGGCCGAGGCGCGCATGCCCCAGGCGGTACTGACCCAGGGTCTGAAGGTCGAGCAGGCCAGTTCCGGCTTCCTGCTGATGTACGCCCTGACCAGCGCCACCGGTGGCCGTGACGACGTCACCAGCCTGGCCGACTATGCCGCGCGCAACATCAACAACGAGCTGCTGCGCGTACCCGGCGTGGGCAAGTTGCAGTTCTTCGCCTCCGAGGCGGCGATGCGGGTCTGGGTCGATCCGCAGAAGCTGGTGGGCTACGGCCTGTCCATCGACGACATCGGCAACGCCATTCGTGGCCAGAACGTTCAGGTACCCGCCGGCAGTTTCGGCAGCACGCCCGGAGCCAGCGAGCAGGAACTGACCGCGACCTTGGCCGTGCAGGGCACCCTGGAAACCCCCGAGGCCTTCGCCGGCATCGTCCTGCGCGCCAACCCGGACGGCTCCAGCGTGCGCCTTGGCGATGTCGCGCGCCTGGCCATCGGCAGCGAGAACTACAATCTCTCGGCGCGCCTGGACGGCAAGCCCGCCGTGGTCGCCGCTGTGCAGCTGGCGCCGGGCGCCAACGCCATCGAAACCGCGACCCTGGTCAAGGAGCGCCTGGCCGAGCTGTCGCAGTTCTTCCCCGACGGCGTCGAATACTCGGTGCCCTACGACACCTCGCGCTTCGTCGACGTGGCCATCGAGAAGGTGATCCACACCCTGATCGAGGCCATGGTGCTGGTGTTCCTGGTGATGTTCCTGTTCCTGCAGAACGTGCGCTACACCCTGATCCCGTCGATCGTGGTGCCAGTGTGCCTGCTGGGAACGCTGATGGTCATGAAGCTGCTGGGTTTCTCGGTGAACATGATGACCATGTTCGGCATGGTGCTGGCCATCGGTATCCTGGTGGACGACGCCATCGTCGTGGTGGAGAACGTCGAGCGCTTGATGGCCGAGGAAGGGCTGTCGCCGGCGGAAGCCACCATCAAGGCGATGGGGCAGGTTTCCGGGGCGATCATTGGTATCACCATGGTGCTGGCGGCGGTGTTCCTGCCGTTGGCGTTCATGTCCGGTTCGGTCGGGGTGATTTACCAGCAGTTCTCCGTGTCGCTGGCGGTGTCGATCCTGTTCTCCGGCTTCCTGGCCCTGACCTTCACCCCGGCGCTGTGCGCCACGCTGCTCAAGCCTGTGGCCCATGGGCACCACGAGAGGGGCGGTTTCTTCGGTGCCTTCAACCGCAGCTTCGCCCGTGTGACCGAGCGCTATTCGCTGATGAACAGTGCACTGGTGGCCCGTGCCGGGCGCTGGATGCTCGCCTATGTCGGCATCCTGGTGGTGCTGGGTTATTCCTACCTGCGCGTCCCGGAGGCCTTCGTGCCCGCCGAGGACCTCGGCTACGGCATCGTCGACGTACAACTACCGCCTGGCGCCAGCCGGGTGCGCACTGACCATACCGCCGAAGCGCTCGAGCAGTTCCTGATGTCTCGCGAGGCAGTGGCCAACTCGATCGTGGTGACCGGTTTCAGTTTCTCGGGCCAGGGAGAGAATGCCGCGCTGGCTTTCCCGACCTACAAGGACTGGTCGCAACGTGGCAAGGGCCAATCGGCGGCAGACGAAATCGTCGCGACCAACGAGCGCTTCGCGGCCAACGGCGACGGTGCCATCACCGCGGTCATGCCGCCGCCGATCGACGGCCTGGGCAACTCCGGCGGTTTCGCCCTGCGCTTGATGGACCGGGGCGGCCTGGGGCGTGAAGCGCTGCTGGCGGCCCGTGACCAGTTGCTGGCTCGAGCCAACGGCAACCCGGTGTTCCTGTACGCGATGATGGAAGGCCTGGCAGAAGCACCACAGTTGCGCGTCCAGATCGACCGCGACAAGGCACGCGCCCTGGGGGTGAACTTCGAGTCGATCAACAGCACCCTGGCCACCGCCTTCGGTTCGGCGGTGATCAACGACTTCACTAATGCCGGGCGCCAGCAGCGTGTGGTGGTGCAGGCCGAGCAGGGCGAGCGCATGACCCCGGAAAGCGTGCTGCGCCTGTACGCACCTAACGCCCGCGGCGAGCAAGTGCCGTTCAGTGCCTTCGCCACCACCCAGTGGGAGGAAGGGCCGGTGCAACTGGTGCGCTACAACGGCTACCCGTCGATCCGTATCGCCGGCGACGCCGCACCCGGCTACAGCACTGGCCAGGCGATGGCAGAGATGGAGCGCCTGGTCGGCGAGCTGCAACCCGGCATCGGCTATGCCTGGACCGGCCTGTCCTACCAGGAGAAGGTCTCCAGTGGCCAGGCCGCCGGCCTGTTCGCCCTGGCCATCCTGGTGGTGTTCCTGCTGCTGGTGGCGCTGTACGAGAGCTGGGCGATCCCGCTGACGGTGATGCTGATCGTGCCGATCGGCGCCTTGGGCGCGGTCTGGGCGGTACTGCTCACCGGCATGCCCAACGATGTGTACTTCAAGGTCGGCCTGATCACCATCATCGGCCTTGCGGCGAAGAACGCCATCCTGATCGTCGAGTTCGCCAAGGAGCTGTGGGAGAAGGGTTACAGCTTGAGCGACGCCGCCATTGAAGCCGCGCGCCTGCGTTTCCGCCCGATCGTGATGACCTCCATGGCCTTCATCCTCGGCGTGGTGCCCCTGGCCATCGCCACTGGCGCCGGCGCGGCCAGCCAGCGTGCCATCGGTACCGGGGTGATTGGCGGCATGCTCAGCGCCACCTTGCTGGGCGTGGTGTTCGTGCCGATCTGTTTCGTCTGGGTGCTCAAGCTGCTCAAGCGCAAGCCGGCCCCTGTGCAACATGCTGTCGAGGTGACGAAGTGATAGTCATGGGTAAATGTGCACTCCCGTTCGCGCTGGCCGTTACCCTGGTCGGCTGCTCCCTGGCACCGACCTACCAGCGCCCGGAGGCGCCGGTGGCGGCTGCCTGGGGCGATGCCGCCGGCCATCATGGCAAGTCGGTGGAGCAGCTGGACTGGCAGGCGTTCATCGTCGATCCGGCCTTGCGTCAACTGGTCACCACGGCACTGGACAACAACCGCTCCCTGCGTCAGACCCTGCTCGACATCGAGCAGGCCCGAGCGCAATACCGTATCCAGCGGGCCGATCGGGTACCAGGCCTGAACGCCGGTGCCTCCGGTAACCGCCAGCACCTGCCGGCGGACCTGTCGAACAACGGCAGGGAAGGGGTCAGCAGCAGTTACCAGGTGGGGCTGTCGCTGCCAGAGTACGAAGTGGACCTGTTCGGTCGGGTCAAGAGCCTGAGCGATGCGGCGCTGGAGCAGTACCTGGCCACCGAGGAAGTCGGCCGTGCCGCGCGCATCGCGCTGATCGCTGATGTCAGCCAGGCCTACCTGACCCTGGACGGTGCCGAACGGCGCCTGACGCTGACTCGCCAGACCCTGGCCAGCCGCGAGGACTCGCTGGCCCTGGTCGGCCAGCGGCGCGCCGCTGGCACGGCCACGGCGCTGGACCACCAGGAGGCGCTGGGGCTGGTCGAGCAGTCACGGGCCGAGCTCGAAGGTATCGTGCGCGAGCAGCGCCAGGCCTACAACGCCCTGGCGCTGCTGCTGGGCAGCGCCGAGGCGGCCAAGGCGATTCCCGCCGAGCGGATGCAGGCGCCGATGGTCCTGCAGGACATCGCCCCAGGCGCGCCGTCGGCGCTGATCGAGCGCCGCCCGGACATCCTGGCCGCCGAGCACCGGCTGCGGGCGCGCAATGCCGATATCGGCGCGGCGCGGGCGGCGTTCTTCCCGCGGATCAGCCTGACCGGCAGTTTCGGCACTTCCAGCGCGCAGATGTCCGGGCTATTCGACGGCGGCTCGCGTAGCTGGACGTTCATGCCGCAACTGTCGCTGCCGCTGTTCGACGCCGGGCGCAACAAGGCCGGCCTGAGCCTGGCCGAGGCGCGCAAGGATTCGGCGGTGGCCGCTTACGAAGGCACGATCCAGAGCGCCTTCCGCGAAGTGGCCGACGCCCTGGCCGCCACCGATACCTTGCGCCGCGAGGAAGCCGCGCGGCGCGCCCTGGCCGACACCAGCCGGGCGACCGTGGCGCTGGCCAAGGCGCGCTATGAGGGCGGGGTGGACAACCACCTGCGCTACCTGGACGCGCAGCGCAACGGCTATGTCAACGAAGCGGCGTTCATCCAGGCCAGCACCCAGCGCCAGCTGGCACTGGTCGATCTGTTCCGTGCCTTGGGCGGTGGCTGGCCGGCCCAAGGTTGAAATGCCTCCTTTGGTTGGGAAGTCCAACCGCTTGGCCCCAGGTGTCCCTGCCTTGGGGCCTTTTTTTGTTTCACGATGACTCCAGCCCGGTAGTTCGCTGGACTGCGACGTAGCCCGATACAGCAGGTTTATCAATAGCTTACGCGCTTCCATCATATGCCGGTGCTTTCTGAAACTTGACCCGGTT